>Ga0114919_10000606_pt1 | contig 28098 bp, 28 predicted proteins | sample BlataG_FD_88682 | JGI IMG/M metagenome (GOLD analysis project Ga0114919, IMG submission 88682) | Deep subsurface microbial communities from Black Sea to uncover new lineages of life (NeLLi) - Black_00105 metaG | ecosystem: Environmental > Aquatic > Marine > Oceanic > Sediment | place: Atlantic... | reverse complement strand
GATGTAATTATGAGAGGTTTTGGGAGAGGTGCTGACGGAATACTCGTTGTTGGATGATATCCTGGAGAATGTGACTATGAAAAAGGTAACTATTTTGCACACAGATCAATCGCTTATTTAAAAGAAGTGGTTAAAACCGTTGGACTTGACCCAAAAAGATTAAAAATGGAATATTGCAGTTCAGCGGAAGGTGCGAAATATCGGGAAGTAGCAATTTCTTTTGATGAAGAAATACGGAAACTTGGACCGAGCCCATTACGTAAAAAAAATAAAAACTCCTCAAAAAAATAAATGTGTTAGCTAATGAGGCTGAATTAAAAAAACGAGAATTCAGCTGAAGAAATGGGAGCACCATATAACACATTAAAAAAATATTATAAAAATAAAATAAAGTTTAAAAATTTATTAAAAAAAATAAATCAAAAACAACAAAAACAAGAAAATAAATTTACAGTTTTGAGTTGGAAATCATGGATACAATAGATGAATATCTAATAAAGATTGAAGATTTTCCTAAATTACTAACAACGCTATTAAAGGAAAAAGTTGTTAGCAAAATAATTGGGGCAAAAGTAAAGGTTGATAAAAAAACCCAGAAAGAGGATAGATTTACTATTTCTCCAGAACTCTACGAGAAGCCAGAAGATATTTCGGGTTTTCCCTTAACTAATCTAATTGCATATGGGTACGCTAGAACAGATTCAGCTGTGAAGTTTTTACATAAATCAGTTAATGGAGCATTAAAAGAAAAAGTAGGACTTATTGCTCGCCCTTGCGACACCAGGGGGATAATTGAGTTAGTAAAAATTAAACAAGTCAATTTAGATAATCTTTTTATCATTGCTTTTGAGGACAGAGGAATGGTGATAAATGTTTCTCGCGAGATAAAGAAGATGGAGGATATTGATCCGACTAAAGTGGTTAAGGAAAAAATTGGAGATAAGGGGTTAATCCTCAAATTTGAAGATGGAAGCATTAAAGAAGTAGGATTAGACATAGCAGAAAATTGCTCGCGCTGTGTTAGAAAAGTCCCGGTTGTAGCAGATTTGGGAATTAGTAATCTAATATTGCCTATCGATTCGGACGAAATTATCCTTAAAGTTTATTCTAGTAAAGGGGAAGACCTTGTAGAAAAATCAAAAATTAACAAGAAGCCATTACCTAATGACATGAAAACAAAATTCGCAGAAAAGCTTAGAGAAATCAAAGAAACAGCCATAGCAAAAAGAGCAAAGGATTTAGAAGAATGGGATAAGCTTTCTCAAGAGGAAAAGATAACTAAACTACAAGCATGTACTATGTGTGGAATGTGCATTAGAGGGTGCCCTGTTTGCTACTGCGTTGATTGTATTCTACTGAAGAAGCGAAAAGAAAAAATTATAAATAAAGAAACGTATCAATTAACTCGAATTGCCCACGTTGCGGACCGGTGCGTAGAATGTGGCAACTGTGATAATAACTGCCCAGTGCATTTACCATTATCTCTGTACTTTCAATCTCTAAACGACTCATTTAAAGAAAAGTTTAGTTACAATGCTGGTGATAGCTTGGAAGATATACCCTTTAGATCTGGGAAAGCAATAAGCCAAATGGAATTATCAAAAACTTAATTCTAAATTGATCACTAAGTTTAGATATAAATTAGTAAAATACAAAAAAATATTATTTTTGATTAAAAAAGTAAAGAAAAATAGATGTGAAGAATTATGTCGTTACCGGCCAAAAAAGCAATCGAGATTGATAAGAATATTACTCATTATGTTTATAAAATGCTAAACCACGAAATGATTCTAAAATACGACGAAAGCAAGTGTCTTGAGTGTGGTTTTTGTCACCGAGTTTGTCCCGTAACCATTTCAATTTACGATGAACCACTAAAAAAGACTGCAATCGGAACGCCAGAAGAAATGAGGTTAGAATCTGACCAAAAAATCGTAGTTGACGTAGAGAAATGCATCTGGTGCGGAAGTTGCTCTTGGATCTGCCCTGGATATACGTTAGAACTATTAATCAACGGAGAAAACAAGATATTATTGGTAGAAAACGGTTCTCTTCCAGAATTTGAGGAAGAGGTTCGTACTTTAGAGAACGGTCAGAAGGTTCGCAAAGTAGTAGATGGTTCTATTACAATAACTTGCGATGAAAAAGATAACAAAGTTATTGAAGCATTTGCAGATGAATGTGCTGTTGGCGCCATGTCTCGGGAAGGAAAGGAAGTAGTTGTAGACATTGATAAGTGTATTCTATGTTTCAAATGTACAGAAGCCTCAAAGAATTACGAAAATATTAGCGTAAAGGTTTATCGCGATAGATTCAAGAAAGTAAAAGGAGAACCATCATCCGTTTGGAACGCTATAAATTTGCGAGTGCTTGGAAAAGAAGGAAAAATTAAAGGTATTATGAGTAGAAGTCAAAATAAACTCGCAGATTCTGTTATGCGCTTGTTAGGCAAGGAATTTGGTGAGGAAGAAGAAGACACCTAACTTTTAGTAATTTTTATTTTTAAAATATTTTTTATTCTTTAGTTTCTTCATTAAGATCAGAAAATTATTTAATTTATATCATAAGGAGATAATAAAGATGAAAGATATTATTAAAAAAATCTTATTAGTTTTAATACTTCAAATTATGTATCAAAATATATTCTATATTATACTTATTCCAGAAATTTATACAATATCCATTTACGTTTTATATTTGTTAACAAATCATGTAATTGCTCTTGCTGATGCATTGATACGCCCTCTACCGAAAGAGAGAAATCCTTCAAAAATATATGATTTTTTATTATTATTGTTGTTTTTTTTAGCACCATTCTTCTTAATTGCTGCTTATTACGAGAATAAGCTACTAGTATCGTCGATACTACCATTTTGGGATAATCTTATTATTAGTTATATTGGATTCGTTATTTATCTCTCAGCAGGTATCTTAGTTATTGTAGGACGAGTACAGCTTGGCAAGTTCGGTTCAGGTGAATTAATAACGGAGGAGGACCACAAACTTTATACCGAAGGGGTTTACAAATATATTCGTAATCCAATGTATTCTGGGGCGTTAATAGCTGTTATTGGTTTCTGTTTAGTCTTTAGAAGTATAATAACGCTTTTACTCCTTCCGATTATCTATTTTATATTATTAAAAATGAGAATAGACGAAGAAGAAAGGCTTCTTTTTGAGACTTTTGGAGAAGAATTCACTAATTACAAAAAGAAAAGCAAAAAACTAATACCATTTATCTATTAAAATATTAAAAATTAACTTATTTTTTAACTCGAAATTTTTTCTAAATGATTTATTAATTTTAACCGAAACTTAGAATTAATTATCTCAAAACAATCAAGTTGTTCAATAGTAATAAATCTAAAAGATTATTCTTTTAAATATCAATAATATTATATTTAAAAATTGAAAAAAAATGGAATATAAAACTATTAAATTTGAATTACAAAAAAATGGTATAGGATTTTTAACATTTAACAGAGCAGAAAAATCTAATGCTATATCATTTCAAATGGTTGAAGAACTTCATTCTATATTTGATATGTTAATGATCAATCTCGATTGTCGAGTTCTTATCATGAAAGCAGAAGGTAAGATTTTTAATGCTGGGCAAGATCTTAAAGATGCTATAGTTTTAAAATCAAAGAAGAAACCCGAAAATCTCAAAAATTATTATTTCTTAGAAGTTCCAGAAATAATTAAAGGCATTATGTATTATCAGTGGAGAATAGCAGAAATTATTGTAAAAATGAGAAAGATTTCACAGCCGATTATTTCTATAATTCAGGGTCCAGCAATCGGAGCAGGTTTTTCTATTACAATGGCAACAGATATTCGTATTGCCAGTAAAGAGGCAAAATTTAACGCTGGCTATATTAATATCGGACTCACAGGTTCAGATATGGGTAGTAGTTATTTTCTTCCGCGTCTTGTAGGAATGTCAAGAGCGGCTGAACTACTATACACTGGAAGATTTTTTAATGCTGATGAAGCTTTAGATATAGGATTTATATTAAAGATTGTTGAGAAGGATAAATTACTTGAATCTGCAATGGAAATTGCCGAGGTATTACTTTCAAAAAGTCCTTTAGGATTACGGATGACAAAACAAGCAATTAATTTATCTCTTGATTCTCCTAGTCTAGAAACAATTATTCAATTAGAAAATCGAGGTCAAGTTCTATGTAGTAATTCAAAAGACGTAATGGAGGCTTTCAATGCTTATATGGAAAAGCGGAAACCAAAATTTCCTTTACTATGAGATAGAGGTTGGAGAATAAATGCAGCACAATTAACTTACATGCAATTTTTATATAAATTTATTTTGTTACTTAGCTTATTTTTATAGAGGAAATTATGCAAAGTATTATTCAGATTGAAATGGATTTGGAATGTGATATTCATCACGCTTTTGATTTGTTTACGGTTAACAAGCTATTAGAAGAGTGGTTAACTCAAAAAGCAGAAGTAGAAACTAAAGCCGGAGGCAAATTCGAGCTATTTTGGGAACCCCAAAATCGGGAAATTAATAGTACAATAGGTTGTAAGATTACTAGCATCGGAAAAGATAAATTTATATCATTCGAATGGAAAGGTCCAGAAAGGTTTCAATCTTTTATGAATTTCTGTGATCCTTTGACACATGTGGTAATCGTTTTTTCATCTAGTTCTGATGATCCGAAAAAGACAACCCTCTTTCTCTTCCACTCTGGCTGGAGAGATGATCCCGAATGGCAAAAAGCCCGCGATTATTTTGAAAAAGCGTGGTTTGGAGCCTTGAATGCATTGAAGGAAAAATTAGAGAGTCTTCCAGATTTCAAAGATGAAAGGAGATTAGTAAATAATAACTATTAAAAACTAAATTGATATCCATGAATGATAAGAATAATCTCGAAAAACCATTGAAATTAAGGCCAGATACACTAAAGGGGTTTTCCTATGTGTGGTCCGCAAAAGTAAACCATACACGTACATATGCTGAGTCTGATGAGCCAATAAGTGATGAGGGTACGGGAATACATTGCGGGGTTTGCGGTAGCGACAAGTTAATTCTCATTTATAAGGATTATTATGGCGATCTTACTGGAAGCTCAGGAGAATGGGAATATAAATGTCTGGAGTGTAATAAATACACAGTTCTCGAAAAAAATGATTAATCATAAAAAACTTTATAGAAAAAGAAATACATATTTCAAGTAATTGAAATGTAATAATTTTATTTCTTTATTCTGAAGTGGTTGAATAAATTTGCCAAAAGAAATTGAAGGGAAAAGTTTTGATGAATGGTATGGCGATGGAAACGCTAGTTTTAGCTTAAATCATTATCAGGAAGCTATTGATTGCTATGAAAATGCTGTTAAAATTGACCCAAAAGATAAAACGGTTTGGTATAGGTTGGGATCTTGTTATTTTTCCCTAAATAATTATCAGAAGGCTGTTGATTGTTATAAAAAAGTGGTTAAAATCGATTCCAAATTAAGTTATGCTTGGTATGGGATGGGACTCGCTCATTATAAGCTAAATAATTATCAAAATGCGATTGATTGTTACGAAAAAGCAATTAAAATCTATAAAGAAAATCATATTGTTTTCGCAGATTTTACTCATGTTTGGAATTATATGGGAGAAGCATATAGTGGATTAAAAAAAAATCAGAAAGCTATTGAATATTATGAAAAAGCGCTTGAAATTGATCCAAACTTTGAGAAAGCAAAGAATAACTTGAAACTCTTAGAACCTAAAAGATGAGTTTAATTTCATCTAAAGAAATTTCTTATCCTAAGATAAATAATAATCAAACTTTTGTGATCGACACCTGGATTCTTAAAAAAATAGGATTCTTAAAAAAAATAAAATATTACTCGTGATTATTTTGAAAAAGCTTGGTCAGGTGCGTTAACTAATTTAAAAGAAAAACTTAGCGATAAAACAGCTTAATTCATTGCAATTTTAAACACTATTTTTATTCTAACTTCTATCCTCGACATTTATATGAATAGTTTACTTATAATTGCAATAGGTTGATAACTCATGTCTGAAGAAATGTTAAATGAGCTTGATATAGACCACTTTAGAAAAATATTCAGTAAGTATACAGTAGAAACTTTTCGAAAACTTCCAAAATTGGAGAAACCACGGATATTAGACATTGGTTGTGGTTCGGGAGTTCCCACTATGGAATTAGCAAGATTAAGTAATGGTGAAATAATAGGAATCGATATTGATCAAAAACTTTTAGACAGACTAAGTAGAAAAATTGAACAAGAAGGTTTAACCAATAGAGTAAAGGCTATTAAATGCTCATTACTAGATATTAATTTCCAGACAATAGTTTTGATATCATTTGGGCTGAGGGATCAATAACAACTCTAGGTGTTGAAAGAAGTTTAAGAGGATGGAATAGGCTACTTAAACCTAAGGGTTTCTTGGTAATTCATGACGAAATTAAGCACTTTTTCAAAAAACGCCATAAAGTTGCTAGCTATGGTTATAAAATTATTGAACACTTTTCTTTGCCAGAGGAAGCTTGGTGGGAAGAATATTATAGTCCACTTGAGATTAGAATTAAAGAATTATATAAAAAATATAGTAACGATCCAGACGCTCTTGAGGAGTTAAATATACATCAAACTGAGATAGACATAGTCAAGGCCAGTCCTAAAAGTTTTCAATCAGTTTTTTGTATAATGCAAAAAATATAAAAATAACTGAATTATTTCATTTTAGATAATTTAACGCTGTTAAAGCATATAATTTAGTAGTTTTAATCAGATCGTCGATATAAACAAATTCATCAGCTGCATGCCAATTATTATCCAAAGCTGAAGCGCCAACTAAGATCGTGTCGATCCCCCTTTCTTGAAACCAATGAGCGTCAGTTGAAGGCATGAACAACTTGAACTCTCTTTTTTCTTTGTAAACACCTTCTGCTGATATTTTTACGGCTTTAGCGAAGTCAGATGTATCATCGATCACAAAGGGTTCCATCGAAATCGGAATTTGTACCATTATATCCAAATCGGGATCTTGTTCTTTATAATCTTCCACAAAATCTAATATTCGTTTTTTTACACTCTCAATATCTTGTTCTGGAATCGTATTTACGCTGCAATGTAAGTAACATCTATCAGGCACGGTAGTTATCTTATTCCCCCCGTGAATTTCTGCTAGGTTTATGTTGCTGACAAATGTAGTACAATCGTCCATTAATGGATATTTAGTTTTTTTCTCTACGAATTCTTTATTTAACTCTAACAAGAAATTCATGATTTTAACCATTCTTTCAATAGTATTAATGCCCGATTGTTCGTTTCGGTAAGGGACAGGCAAATCTGGAAATCCTAATCCGTGAGTTTGTTTACCTTTAATTGTAAACGTAACATACATCGTCCCACCAGTGAATCCAAAAGGATAATCGCAAGGCGCATCTCCTAGTAAACACGCGTCCCCTTTAACGATTTCGTTACTGAGCAGATATTCAATCCCTCGTAGGCCACCCGTTTCCTCGTCACCTACAGCGGTAAGAATCAATTTTCCTTTTAGCTTAATTCCCGCTTCTAGTAACGCTTGTGTGGCGAATAACTCCGCAGTTACAGAGGATTTATCGTCAGAAGCTCCGCGTCCGTATATTTTACCGTCAATTATTTCTCCACCGAAAGGATCGTGCGTCCATCCTTTAAACGCTTCGACAGTATCGTAATGACCGTAGAAAATTAAAGCCTTACCTTCTCCCCCTTCCAATTCTCCTACAACATTGTTTCTTTTAATTTGGGTTTTCAACCCAATTTCTTTCATTTTATTCTCTGTGAATTTAGCTACCTCTTTGTACTTCGACGGCGGATTTTCTGAGGGAATCTGGACGATCTGTTGATGAAATTTTACAATATCGTCTCTCATATTGTCAATTATCTTTAATACTTTTTCTTCTAAATCTTTCATAAATATTGCCCCTTATTTTAAGATTAAATAGTAATATATTCAAAAGTAATTAAATCTTCTAAGAGAGAAAATTAGAGAAATAATGAAAAAGGTCGGTAAAAATCTCTATTGATTATTCATATATATTCCCTTACAATTTCTAGAAAAAATTAAAAAACTAACGATCACATAATTACTTATCTTTTTAAATAAAAAGAACTCGAATTAATAATTTAAAGTGATAATATATGGCTAAAAGGGTAGCAATTAACGGATTCGGTAGAATCGGACGGAATTTCTTCCGAGCAGTAGTAGAGAAATATCCTAACGAAATTGAAATTGTATCCATTAATGATTTATTCGAACCAAAATACTTGGCTTATGTCTTAAAATACGATTCTGTTTTTGGGCGATTTAAAGGAACTGTCGAGGCTAAGGAAAAATCTTTGGTAATAAATGGAAAGGAAATTCCTATTACTGCAGAACGAGACCCAGCAAACTTACCGCATGCTAGTAATAATATTGACATTGCTCTCGAGTCCACTGGATTTTTTACGAAAAGAGAGGGCGCCGCAAAGCATATAAAGGCTGGAGCTAAGAAAGTTTTAATTAGTGCACCTGCAGTAAATCCTGATTTTACCGTTGTCATAGGTTGTAACGACGATAAGTTAACTAACGAGCATAAAATCATTTCGAATGCATCTTGCACCACAAATTGCTTAGGACCTGTAGTAAAAGTATTAATGGACAATTATGGAATTGTTAACGGAATTATGACTACAGTTCATTCATATACAGGCGATCAAAATCCAGTTGATACAGGTCGCGCAGGTGTTCCAGATAAAATGATTCGTGGTCGAGCTTGTGCGGCAAATATAGTTCCAACTTCCACTGGTGCAGCTAAAGCGATTGGTGTCGTGTTTCCAGAATTAAATGGTAAAATGGACGGTATTGCAATGCGTATTCCAACCCCAAACGGGAGCGTTGTTGATTTAAAAGTAAATTTAGAGAAATCCACAACAGTAGAAGATGTTAACGCTAAAATGAAAGAAGCTGCATCAGGTTATCTAAAAGGAATTTTAGAATATACTGATGATGCAATAGTAACAACCGATATTGTTGGCAATCCCGCAAGTTCTGTTTTCTCTAGCTTGTGGACCAAAGTAATCGGTGGTACTTTCTGTGGTGTCGTTAGCTGGTACGATAACGAGTGGGGATATTCCAATCGTTTGGCAGATTTAATCGTCAAGAAATTATAAATCATTAATAATCTCAATTATTTTTTTATTTTTTTTTCTTTTCTCTTTTCAGAATATTAGAAAACAGTTAAATCAATTCTATTATGTTTAGAGAGACAGAGCGTCTAAATTTTCCATTGCCCTTCTTCGTAGATAATTTTTCCATCAGCGATAATTTTAGATCCCGGTGGTTTCATATCTTTTAAAATATCCCAATGTATAGCACATTCGTTTTTTCCTCCGCATTCTACGAGTCCCAATCCTAAAGCACTGTGTAAAGTTCCTCCTATCTTTTCGTCAAATAGCATATTTTTTGTAAAATCTGTAATTCCATAGTTCGTTCCTATAGCAAATTCACCAAGGATATCGGCATTTTCTATAGCAATTATCTCCTGTAGTAAGTCTTCGGCTTTATCTGCCGTTGCTTTTGTCACTTTTCCGTCTTTAAATTCCAAGTAGATATTTTCAATTTCTTGTCCAAGATATATCCCAGGATATGTAAATCTTATATACCCATTTACAGAATCCTCTACAGGACTAGTATATATCTCTCCATCAGGTAAATTTTCGTGTCCGCAAGCATTTCCCCATGTTCTACCTTTTACAGAAAATGAAAGATCAGTGTCCTCCCCTAAAATACTAATTTTTTCTGAGGTGTTTAAAATTTCTATAAAGTTATTTTGCATTTTCTCAATTTCCTTCCATTCTTTAACGGGATCCTCCTTATCTAGAAATAACGCTCTTTCTACAAACTCAAAATAAGAAAATAAATCCATATTTGCTTCTTGAGCTAAAGAATGGGACGGATAAGGGATTCCTACCCATTTATATTCCCCTTTAATATACCTTTCATCAATTATTTTATTTATTTCTCGTCTAGTTTGTGAACCATAATATTTAACGACTAATTTAGGATCAACCAAGGAGAGTTTACGGGTGTTATAATCTCCAAAAATATATACTAAACTATCAAATTCTTTAGCTATGGTTTTAAAAACTTCGTCTATATATATTAACTGTTCTTCTGAACCGTGCTTAAAAAGTAATTCTTTTTCTCCTTCAACTGTAGGAATTAATAATGGATGAGCACCAGCTTTTAGAACTTCTGCATAAATTGCCTGAAAAAGATCTTCTGCTATGGTGGGCCCCATAACATATACTCTTTGATCTTTTTTAACACCTATAGAATAGTTTACCGCTAATTTCGCTAATTTTTCGTAAAATTCACTTATCATAACTTTTTAAAATTCTTGAAACTTTAAAAATCATTCTCCAATTAAACCCTTTTTCTTTCTTTTCTTCTATTTGTTTTAAAATTTTTGAATTTCTGCTATTCAAATTTTATTAAGTTTTATAGAAAATAATCCAAAGTTTTTTAAACAAGATATACTGAATTATCCTTAGAAGTATCTCCTTCCAGATAATGAATGTAGGCCAAAAGATTATGGAGCAATCCTTAAATTAATTGAAAAAGGAGTATTTCTTGCTATTGAAAAAGATACGGATTAAAAATTATTTCAAACTTAGAAGAAAATAAAAGATTCTAAGTTAAGGAGACAAAAATCAATTTATAAGTCTACTTTCTGAAGAAAGTGAATGGATAAAAAAAAATGGAAATAATAAAAAGGAGGAGAAGATTTTATACCAGATTTTGTAATAGCGATTCTTAATTTTATTTGAGATTTTTACCGTTCTTTAAATTTTTCGTTATAGCATCACAGAATCTAATATTTTGAAAATGTTAAAAAATTTTAAAATTATTATTTGATTGAAGGGATAGAACATAAAAACAAATTAATAGAAATGTTTTTAAAAACTTCCTTTTAATTCAGTATTAGGAATATAAGTTTATAGGATTAAAATGGTTTATTTTCAGATTAGCCCTATTGGATTTGATTGTAGAACGGATAAAAATAATTGTGAGAAATATCCAGATTTCTGTAAGGAGTGTGTTAAAGCTCAACTTGAAAAATTTGGTTTAAAACTTGATCATAACTTGAAATTCACGATTATTGATTCTGAAGAAAAACGTATTCAAATGTTCCAAAACCAAATATGGCAGAAATTTTTAGATGTTTTGAACATAAAATACATTTTATTAATGGCTAAAGAATCTGGGTTAGCTCTAATTGATTATCCGATTTCAGGGGCGGGTGTAAATACTGAATTATTAACCGGATTTATCCAAGCAAATATCACGTTTTCAGAATCTAGTAATACTTCAAATGGAAATGCAAATCATGGAAATAATCTTCAATTTTATGAATTTCAATATGAAAAATTCAATATTTTACTCAAAAATGGCCAATTTATTCGAATCTGTTTAGTTTTAGATAATAAAGCTTCTGATAGCTTGAAAACTCTTGTAACTGACTTTTTAGGCGAATACGAATTTAGATATCTTGATAAAATTGGGGCACATATAAGAAAAGGGATGATGCAATTCGCGGTTACTATTGATTACATCAAAGACACTTTTAATGTTAAACTAGTTTTTCCCATGATTCTAACGCACACATTTTTACCAGAAGAATTAGATTTAATAAAAAAAAATCCTATCCAAAAAGCAATAATTGATTTTGCACAAATATTGTTAGCTTCAAAAGCATTCTTTTTTATTATCAACTTAATAGATGAAGTTCAAAAAATAGTTCGGATAGACGCAAATAAGATACTTTATGAAGTGTACCAACTTATAGAAAAAAAAATAATTATCCCTACTACAATTGAAACTGCTGAAGATACAATTTGTAAATTTCAAGAATCACGAGCGGTAAGAATAGCTAGTAATGAATTAATTTCTTCGATAATTTCTAATAATGATGCTATAAATGAATTGAAAGAGAAAGCAAAGCATATGAATGAAGAAGAAATTAATTCATCCATACTTTCTTTCATACGAAAAGCCGAAACTGCCGAAAAAGGATTAGCTTATAAAGAAGCTCAGAAAGAATATGAAATGGCTCTTTACTTAGCATCTGGTTTTGATTATAAAGAGGAAGTAGGGAGAATATCATTTATGATTTTAGAACTTGATAAAAAGATAAAAGAATTGGAACTAGAGTATACCTTAAAAGTAGGAGAAAAAGCTGAGAAAAAAAAGGATTATGTCAAAGCTATTAATTATTATCAACAAGGATTAAAAATTCTAAATGATGTTCAAGACCTTAATGGAAACGAATCTCGAATAAAAAAATTGAAAAAAAAAATTGCAAACCTTCAAAAAAATTTATAAAATTAAAGAACAAAGCTACTTCTTTTATTATCTTCAATGTATTATGCCAAAAAAAATGAACATATTATTATACTTTTACTCTTCAATTAATTCGATTCTTTTCTTATTTTTCAATATTAATAATAAGTTTTATTTAACGAAAAATTATGACTCTTTTATCATATTAATAGGATTTTTTACTAGGAATCATAACTCAAGGCAAAGTATAGATTTAGAATAAGAAATGTATAACACTCTTAAAAAGCATAATAATCAAATATACACAGGAATGAAGATTGGGGGGTCTCATAAATGGATCTACAACGACGGAAAATGGACTGAAACAAAAACCGCTCCAACCAAATGGACAATTAACTTTAATAGTGTAAAAACAAGAGTAAATCCAGCACCGTCTAATTCTGGGGCTAAAATTGGCACAAAATTTCATTGGTACATTATTGCCGATCAAATCGCAACTAAATTAAATAAAGATTCTTATATGACGCAAATGAAGGGCATTAAATATAAATTAGGCCATAAGCGTCCTCAATGGCGAACTTTTAGTTACAATTATCCTGAGCAAAACTCGTATAAAGAACAAGTTATAAAAATATTAGAAGATATTCTAAACAAATTAAAGAATGAAAATTTGCCTAGAAACGACTCAATAACTCGGTTTCTTTTTAATGAAATTTAATTGATATACAAACCAATTACCGAAACCTTCAAGAAAATCTAAACCAGCTTCTTTTGCCCACCTTTTTTCGGTTTTACGGAGGGGATAATCTGGATCCAGAAAGAGTTCACTTAGAGATATTATACCATCTGGCTTTAGAATTCTTTTAAATTCCCTTAAAATTCTTACAGGATCAGGAATTTCGGGTAAACATGTAATCGCAAAGATTCGATCTACGCTTTCATCTTCAAACGAAAGATTGTTAGCATCTTCTATTTTAGGAATAATATTCTGAATATTCTCTTTTTTAATTTTTTTCTTTAAACGGGTGATGATTGATTTTTGAATATCAATTGCAAATACTTTTCCATTAGGTTCTACCTTTTTTGCTACAGCTTTCGTATAACTACCTTTACCGGGACCTATTTCTATTACAGTCATTCCAGGTTTAAGTTGCATTCGTTCAGCAATAAGTTCAGGTTTTTGTAATAATCTACGACGGAGCGGGTTATCAATCAATCTCGTTGCGAAAGCCGGGATGGGAAATTTGTATATTTTTCTAATAATTCTTAATATTACAAATATAATAAATAAGAAACACAAAAATGCAATCAATAATATGAAAAAAGCAGTTCCTAATATTGATGTCCAATCTGAAATTTTAATTTCACCAATTAGTTATAATATTGTTTAAGAATTTTTTTTTCCTTTAATTTTATTCCAAATAATTTAAAAAGGAAATAATTTTAATAGCTTTTAATTTATTCATATTCATGGACTTAAGCACTGCGAAAGAAATAAAACTTGAAGATAAAGGTTTATTCGACAAATATTTTCAGAATTACCCTCCTCAGACATCTGAATTCACCTTTACGAATCTATACATGTGGAGGAACTTCTACGGGTTTTTTTTTATAGAATGGAAAGAGCATCTTTTAATTTTTTCCCGAGATATTTTTAAGAAAAGGAAAGCCACGATGTCTGGAAGCGATAATACCCTATTTTTTTTCGCTCCAATTGGTCCAAAACCTGCTGATGTAATTATTGCTCTTTTTGAAAATTTTAATGAAATTGAATTTCACAGGATTCCCGAACAGGTTACAGAAGATCTTAAGAACCACGAAAAGTTTCCGGCTTTAAATATTGAGATTTTTGAAGATCGAGATAATTGGGACTATGTATACGAGGGAGAGAACCTTAGAAATTTACCGGGTAATCGCTACCGCCAAAATAGAAGGTGGTTAAACAAGTTTTTAGAAAATTACAATTATGAATTTAAGATATTAACGGAGGACGAAGTTGCTACGACCAAGAAACTACAGTTGGAGTGGTGTATTCTTAGAGAATGTGAAGACGACGAAGGTTTGGAACAAGAAGAGAAAGCCATTTACGACGCCTTAGACCATTTTTCTGCGTTAGGTTTTAAAGGAGCGTTAATTTGCGTCGATAACAAATGCGTTGCTTACACATTTGGAGAAATGTTAAATTCAGACACGATCGTAATACATATTGAGAAAGCACATATGGAATATGAAGGTGCGTATCAAGCGATTAGCAATCTGTTTTTAAAAAGTAGTTTTAAGAATGCCATGTTCGTTAATCGAGAGCAAGATTTAGGAGTCCCCGGTCTACGTAGAGCAAAAGAATCGTATAAACCAATCCATATGGTCCAAAAGAGCATACTATATCGAAAAACATAGGAAATAATTATTGGATTTATCAAAGTTTAAATACCTTTTTTAAATTGTAGAAATTAAGTAGAAATAATTAATATATATGAATTTACATATAATACAAAAGAAACGAAATTAATATGATTCAAAATGTCAGACGAAGAAAACTATAAGAAGCAAGTAAAAGAAGATAAAGTAGGGAATTTATTAGGGAAAACCACTACGCACTCGGTACAAGTACAATTTTCTGACCCAACAATCGAGCGTAATTCTTATTTTGTAATCTATGGAGAGAAGGACGAGGAGGGAATAAGAATTTACTATCTGCTAAATATTGAGAGATTATGGAGCGAAGCAAAAGGGATGCTTGCGGATTTGAAGGTATGTGGAGATAGACCAAAGAGACCATTTGAGATAGGTTCAGAAGTTTATCGCGCATCTGAAATTCAAATTACTAAATTATTAGGAATTTATAACGCACCCGAAGAATCCGTCTCTCTTGGGAAGCTGATAGGCTATCCATTTGATGTTAACTTGTTAGTAAAAAATTTTGGAAGAATATTCATTACGGGAAAGTCTGGAAGCGGAAAGTCGTATACGATGGGTGTACTGTGCGAAGAATTTATGAAAAAGGGTATTCCACTCGTAATTTTAGACAGACATGGTGAGTACGGGAGCCTGAAAGTACTTGCGGGAGAAAGTGAAGATAGTGAAGGAATAAAAAAAGAAAGCGAATTTGTGAATAGCATCATTGAATATTCTGATTTAAGCGTTAATAAAGGAGGAGATATCGATATAGAGTATCTATTTTCGTTAGATCCCACTGATATTATTGCTCCACATCTATGTACAATTATTAATATGCGAGGAATGGATTTAAACGTACAAGAAATGGTTGCAGGTAAGCTTCTCAAAAGATTATATCAAGCAAGTACGGGTAGAAGAATTCCTCCGTTTTACTTACTACTTGACGAGGCTCACTTGTTTGCTGGAAAAAAACAAACCGAAACGTGTGATATTGTAAAACTGTTCTCACAAGAAGGTCGTAAATTCGGTGCAAATTTAATCATTGGTACTCAAAGACCTCAATTGTTAGATACAACTATTCGCGCTCAAGCTGGTTCTTGGGTGGTTCATAACCTCACTGATATACGAGATATTGATGTTACGATTTCGAGCGCAGAAGATTTAACTCGAAGTAACAAAACGGATATTCAAGGGTTAGACAAAGGCGAAGCAATTATTTGTGGAGAAGCAATAAAAGGTATACCCCTATTCGTGAAAGTACGTAAAAGACTTACTGCTCACGGAGGGATTGGTTTCAACCCACTAGACTACCTTTCACAACACACTATAGAAGGGCTACAAAAACGTAAGCAACAAATTTTAGGACAAAAAACCGCTAACGAATTAGAAACTGGGAAAACTATTTTTGAAGAAATTACCGCTCCTAAAACTTCAGAAGAATACTTAGATCAGATTGGCTACTTAAAAGTCAGAATTAAAGAGTTGGAAGAGGAAATTGAAATATTAAAAGGAAGAATATTAGATGTTGAAGAAGTAAAAGGAGGTCAATTATCTATTAGTCAAATTACAGATAATGATGACGTTGAGGAACTCCAAACAGAAATAAAAGTATGGAAAGAAAAATATAATTACCTTAAGGAATCCATGGAAAATCCAGATGCGGTGATATCTTCAGGTGAGGGAAACAGTGAACTGATTCTCGAACTTCAGAACAAAAAAATAGAATTAGAAGCTAACATTAAGAAGTATAGGTCTCAATATACCGATGCCTTACTCTTAGCCGAAAAAGCTATCAATGAGTTAAAGAAGCGAAAAAAGTAATTTTTTAATAGTATTTTATTCTTATTTTGATTTTTAAATTCTAAAAATTTTTTCTGTTTTCTTATTTATTAATGTATTTTCAAGGTTAACCAAAATGTATTAATTTTATTATGGATATCTCAAAGTATTACTTATTAGTATTTAAAGCAAAGAGGATTGATGATGAATATTGAGAGCATAAAAGTTCTTCAAAAAGAATTATCTTCGCTTATCGGAGTTTCTGGCTATGAAGATGATGTAAGTGATTTTATTTTAAAAAAGATAGAGAAAGAAAACTTAGTTGACAAGGTCTGGAAAGATAATTTGGGTAATATTCTAGCTGTAAAAGAGGGTACTAATGGGAATAACAGAATTCTATTGGATGCGCATACTGATGAGATTGGATTTATGATTTCTCACATTGAAAATAAGGGTTTCTTACGATTTGTTCCAATTGGGGGTTGGGATACGAGAATTTTATTAGGGCAATCAGTAGTAATACGATCTGAGCCAGGAAAAATTCATCGTGGCATTATTGGATCGAAACCACCACACCTTACCTCTATAAACGAAAGAAAAAAGATTGTTGAAATTTCAGATATGTATATTGATGTCGGGATGGATTCAAAAGAGGAAGTAGTTAAAAATAATATTGTTATAGGAACCACTGGTACACTTTTCTCTCCTTTTGTAGATTTCCCCAATAATATGGTTCGTGGTAAAGCATTCGACGATCGAACTGGGTGTAATGTACTCCTTCACATCATGAAATTGTTGAAAGAAAGAGCGTCTGTTAAAGATACTTTGCTTTTTAATTTTGCAGTGCAAGAAGAAGTAGGAATGAGAGGTGCGATCACAGGAGCATTTAGCCTTAAACCAACAGTGGCTATTGCTATCGAAAACACAACTGCCGCCGATGTTCCGGGTATTAAAGAAGCAGAAATTCCAGTTTACATAGGAAAAGGACCAGCAATTACAGTAGCAGATAAATCAATAATTTCTAGCCCTAAAGTTAACGAAAAACTCGTAAAAAATGCTGAACATGAGAAAATCCCTTATCAAATTAAGAAACCTATGTATGGCGGGACTGATGCAGGTAAGATTCATATTTCCCGAGAAGGTGTTCCAAGTTCAGTTGTATCTGTTCCTTGTAGATATATCCATTCTCCCACATCTTTACTTAAATTAGAGGATATTTTTAATACTGTTCGTTTAATTGATGCATTTATTCGAAATTCTGCTAATATTTAGAGTAAAGAAGTAAATAAAAAGAAAATAAAAAATTTAATAATTTCTATCTTTATTTTGGTGGCTTAATTAAGTATGCTAGGATTACTGATCCAACTGACATTATTCCCATTACAATAAATAATATCAAATAGCCCCCAAAAATAGTAACAAATAAATTCACACCAACAGCACCAATAAACCCTGCGACACCATAAGCGGTAAAGACAATTCCATAATTAGGACCTAAATTCTTTGAGCCAAACAAATCAGCAGTAGCAGTAGGGAATAAACTGAAATTACCTCCGAAGCAAAAATATATTGCACATGTTATTATTAAGAAATATATCTCGCTGACATTCGTTGTAAAGTAGATAAACATGAGGATCGCTTGAATCGTAAACATTACTAACATCGATTTTTTATATGTAAGCATATCTGATAATTTGCCCCACACTATTCTGCCTAATCCGTTGAATAAAGCTGCTAAACTCCCAATTAATACGAAATCACTTGTTCCAATCGCATAAATGAAATTATCTCCAACATCAACAGATTTAGCAAAAGCAGCGTACGATCCAATTACCATTAAACCAGACATCGCGCTTAACGCAAAGGTTGTCCAAAGCATCCAAAATTGAGGTAATTTTACAATTTGACCCCGATCGAATTCTAATCCTGAAATTCCACTCTCTTCAGAAGGAGGTGGGGGTATCCACCCTACAGGCTTCCACCCTTCAGGAGGATTACTCAATGTCATTGCTCCTCCAATAACAAGAACGATGTATATTATTCCTAAAACAATAAACATCATTGCGATATTTTGCGAAACTGTAGCAACAAAGTTTGGATCGATAGTTTCTAATCCTGTTGGGTTTACTAATGCTTTAATTACATAATTGAAAACGAAAGCGCCTGCTCCAAATCCAGCGACCGCGATTCCGTTAATAAATCCTTTTTTATCTGGAAACCATTTACCAGCTGAAGCGATTGGACACACATAACCGAAACCAATACCAGCACCAAATATAATGCCATAAGTAATTAAAAATCCTATAAAAGTACTCATAAAAGCACTCGATATCAAGCCAATTCCAATTAAAATCCCGCCTAAGATCGCGATTTTTTTCGGACCGTATTTTTGCTGCAATTTACCCGCAAAAATCATCGTAATCGCAAAGGATAATAAACCTATTCCAAAAATATATACTGTAAGCTCTCTGGTTTCGCCTAAATATGGGCTGAGGAAGATGGTGAGAGTTCCCCAGGAGTATATCGTCCCTAATGCCAATTGTATTAGTATAGCTCCTATTACAACGATCCATCGATTTCTAACTTTTTTTTCAGTCGACATTTTCTTCAAAACCATGAATATTATTGAGTCTATAAATTATATGAAGAATAAAAACTTTTCATTAATAAATTATTGATGAATTTCCAAGTATTTTGCGGAATAATAATTAAATTTTACCAGTCACTTTTATAAAATTAACAATGGCTAAAAAGGAGTTTTTATATAATTGTGAATCAGAGTATTAAAATATGAATGAATTTAATCTATCGAAAAAAAGAATCGCATTAATTTCTATCTTTCTGGCTATTTTCGTAATTGGAACTATTTTCATTTTTATAGTACCTTTAAGCGTAAAAAGCACATATGGAAAATCGACTCAAACTGACGATGATGTAATTATTTCCTTTAATGTTTTTGAACCTTTGAACGGGGGATTGAACAAGCCAGCTTTTATAATTGGACATGGTTCTATGGTGAATAAAGAAATGGTAAAAGGCTACGCCCTAGAACTGGCAGCAGCAGGTTTTGTTGTTGTACCCTTTGATTTCAGAGGGCATGGTCAAAGTACTACGGGTGATTCTAGCTTAATGATTAACGATGTTATTGCTATTAAAGAATATCTACAAACTAGGGGAGATATAGACATGAACTCATTAGGATATATCGGGTATAGTATGGGGGGTTTAGGACAAGAGTTAATTCACAACGATACGGCATTCAAGTGTTTTATTGGAATTGGAACTTGGTTATATCCTGATCTAAGAAGAGGTAATTCAACCAATCCATTAAATGTACTAATGATCCAAGCTTTATTTGATGAGGCTATTGAACTTCCGTATCTAAAGGAGAGTTTGGCAACGCGCGTGGGCATTCCTATTTTAAATGTGGATGCAAACAAATTATACGGATCATTCCAACAAGGAAACGCAACAATGATTTACTTAGATGATAATAGTAATCACCTAACAGTCGCCTGGGACGAAGACTTCATTCGTGAAGCAAGAGATTGGGCTATAAATTCGTTTAACATCGATGTAGTAGATGAAACCTTTTATGCAAATGTAAGAACTTTGATATTATTAGTGCAAGTGATTGGTGGCATTGGATTTTTCTTATTAATCGTTGACCCATTATCTAATTTGATTTTACAGTCTAAAAACGAGAGAGAAAACGGAGCAGAAATAAAAACCTATAGAATTAATGCATCAGATTATTCAATCAAAAGCTTATTGGTTAAGTCAATATTATATTCACTGCTACTTGGTATTCCAGGCGTAATAATTTTTATACCAATTTTACTAATTTTACCTTTAGCCATAGCCGGGTTCGTTGTAGCTTTGTTATTTGGTCAAGTATTTGGATTAATAATTTTATTATGGAGAATAGGGAAGAAAGATAATTTAGCTTTTAAAGATATACTTAAAGAACCTTTTAAAGGAAGAAATAGATTTCTCAGGCAATTAGCATTAGGAGCAATTTTAGCAGCGATATTATACCTTATCTCATATTTATCAATTGGGTTAAACTATTTAGGATTGCTTCCTTCCGTAACTAAAATTTGGACAATGCCAATCTACTTCGTCATCAGTTTTTTCGTAATCCTTATTCTTAATTTAATAACTCAAGTGATAATTCAAAACAGGTTCGATGCCTCTATTATTAATACTATTAAAATACTATTTTTGGGTTTTATCGTTCCATTTCTGTATTATTTTGTATATCTGTTACTTATCGGTGTGGTTCTGAGAAGTTTTTTTTACTTTGGAACCTTTATTCCAATCTCATTAGCGATGTTTACATTAACATCTGCGGTATCCCTAATAACCTATAGAAAAACCGGAAATATCACTACAGGGGCTATAATAAACGCAGTTATACTGACTTTTCTAATTGTAACCATGTCTACACCACAAAGTGGCTTTGAGTTCTTGACAAACTTTTTTTAATTTTTTAATAAACTATTTTTTTTTTCTCTCTTATCTAACTACTATAAAGTTGTTAACTTAGATTTTTGATTAAAAACGAATTATAAAGCTAAAAATCTTATAAATTATTGATATATAATATAATTAATAAAACTGGAAAGTAAATGTTGTATTAAAAAAGAAAAAATCGTTGAGTTGTATGTCGTCTATCAAAGGATTTTTATGGAGTTTTGTCTTTTTGTTAACTTTTGGGATTTACGGTTCAATTCCAACTTATTTAATATTTTCTTATTGGGAATGGCTGAACGCACTACGGTTTGACGGAGAACCCATTTATACTCTTTCTTTATTTGTATTATTTTTATGGATCGTTTCTCTGCTTGTTACTCTAATTTATATTGTGGCCATGATTCGCGCAATTGTCCAAAGAAAAAACGAAGATTTAGGCATTCCTAAAGGTGTGAAAGGTTTTGGGCTTGTTTCGACTATTGTTATTATTGTTTTTATGGTAGTATGGTACTTGCTTTTTAATCAAGTTGCGTTCTTTTCAATGATACCTCCATAAAAAGAAGGAGTAATATTAAAATTTTAAATTTCAATTAAAGGCGTTTACAGCTTTATTGGATAGTTACCAAATTCTTTCGTTGCTTCAACCATCCAACGCAAGTTATCAACTTTTACAGTAGGGTGCATGTTAGCTGCGCTGACTATAAATCCGCCACCAGGTCCAGCAGTTTTAATTGCGTGTTTAACTGCGGCAAAAACCTCGTCCTTTGTCCCATAAGTAAGATCGTGTGCGATATCTATATTTCCCAAAAGACATAATTTATCGCCAACTTTTTTCTTCACGAGAGCCAGATCCACACCTGCCGTGGGTTCAAGACTATGCAAGCCATCGAAACCGCAATCTACAACGAAGTCTAACAACGGGGTAACATGACCGTCAGTATGTAATACGATTTTTTTCCCCCGGTCGTGAACAGCATCAGTAATCGTTTTATATGCCGGAAGTAATAATTCGTAAAATTTTTTTGGACTCATCATCGGACCGGTTTTGTAAGCTAAATCTCCCGATTCTATAAATAATTCAGCTCCAGCATCCATATACGCGTTATAACAGGCAGCAGTAAATTTAGCTATGACTTCGTGAACCTCTTTTATAAATTTAGGGTTTTTATGAAGCATTCGCGAGTAATAAGTAAAACCCATGCCTTGCGAAGCGCTTTCAAATACGCCCGCTAAGTCGTTGGTGACGGCAACAAATATTTTATCTTTATGCTTCTTATTTATCCGGCGGTAGAATTTTTTAGCCATCTTGGTGTATTTCTCAGTCATATGACCTTCTATATTTTCTTTAGTCTCTTCCCATTTCTCAGGAGAATTCATAGTACCATATAAATAGTAAGGATTGAAATTGCCCTCGTTATTTCGCGCTTCCCATACACGTCCAAAAATGTCATTCATTAAAAGACGGTCGTCGTTCGGATCATCAAAAAAATAAAAAGGTAATATACCTACTTGCATACAGTCAAGCCCAATTGCCGCAGCTGCTTCCACACAACGAGAAAAAACGCTTGTTTCTACGCTTTCTACAAGGTTACTTAACTCTTCTATCCATCCATCAGGGTTATCACGCTGTATCTGTTCTACAGTGTCAAAATCGGTAATTTGCGGTTTTTCTAATATTATGTCTACGTTATTCGCATCGATAAGAATGGTGTGGCACGGAACTCTATCTGGTTCTTCTATATTTAACGCAGCAAGAACTCTTTCTCTACAATCCATTTTTCTCATTAAATTGTTTTTTTAATATTATTAAATAAATAAGATAATTGGATTCTTTTTAAAAATTTAATTAGAAATTTAAGAGATATTAATAGTTGATTTAATCATAACATAAAATTAAATACTTAATTACCCAAATAATAATATAATCTAATGAATTCTCATATTCTATGAAAAAATGGTAAAATCCAAAAATTTACAAAATAAAAAAGTTAAATTGATTTTAACATTTATTATTAGCTTATTATTATTTCAATCAAATTGACCTTATATAAAGGCAGATAAGCTGATTGATGGTCCTTTAGAGATATCAACACCACAAGAATCTTTCAATATCAATTTAGGTAGTAGTATTACAATAACTTGGAATTTTAGTGTCCCTTCTCATGAATATGCGGTATATTGGGAAATAATTGGACATGGCGTCAATAAAAATGGTTGGGGATTAAATGCTAATTGCACAACTCCAGTTGTATCTACTAATGGTACTATATGGATTTATAATTGCAGTGTGTATTATGCCAAATATCATGTATGGTCTACGGTATCTGTTATAGGGCAAGAAGAAGTAAGTGGCAGGGCTAATGACGGAGTGGATGGTATTTACAGCCAGAAACCTAATTCTAACGGTGTAAACCAATGGACTGCGAATGGTACCGCAATCTCTAGGGCAAGTGGCGATCATAAATCCCCGCAAATCGTCAGTGATGGAGCAGGGGGTGCAATTATTACTTGGGAGGAATCTAATATTTATGCCCAAAAAATAAATTCAAATGGTGAAATCCAATGGGATTTGAATGGTAACGCAATCTGCACAGAAAGCGGGACTCAAAAATATCCTCAACTTGTTAATGATGGAGTAAATGGTACTATTATTACTTGGCTGGATAACAGAGACGGAGAATATGATATTTACGCTCAGAAAGTTAATTCTAGCGGCATTATTCAATGGACTGCAAATGGTACCGTAATATGTAAGGCAAATGGTAATCAAGAAATCCCTAAAATTGTTAGTGATGGAGCAGGTGGCGCAATTATTACTTGGCAGGATAGTAGAAACGGAGAATATGATATTTACGCTCAAAAAGTTAATTCTAGCGGCGAAGTCCAATGGACTGTGAATGGTACTACAATCTGCACGGCAAATGGTGATCAATTGGTACCTCAAATTGTTAGTGATGGAGCAGGTGGCGCAATTATTTCTTGGCAAGATATTAGAGACGGAGATTATGATATTTACGCTCAGAAAGTTAATTCTAACGGCGATATCCAATGGACTGTAAATGGTACCGTAATCTGTACGGCAAATGGTCATCAATTGGTACCTCGACTTATTGGTGATGGTGCAAACGGCACTATTATTTCTTGGCAAGATATTAGAGACGGAGATTATGATATTTACGCTCAGAAAGTTAATTCTAGCGGCGATATCCAATGGACTGTAAATGGTACCGCAATCTGCACGGCAAATGGTGATCAATTGGTACCTCGACTTATCGGGGATGGTGCAGGCGGCGCAATTATTACTTGGCAGGATAGTATAGACGGAGCTGATGATATTTACGCTCAGAAAGTTAATTCTAACGGCGTAAAACAATGGACTACATACGGTAAGGCAATCTGTACGGCAAATGGTGATCAATTAGTACCACAACTTGTTAGTGATGGTGCAGGAGGTGCAATTATTACTTGGGATGATAATAGAGTTGAAGTAGATGATGGAGATAATGGTGGAGATGATGATGGAGATGATGATGGAGATGATAATGGAGATGATAATTATAAACGTGTTCCCGGATTTTCTCCATATCTTATTATTATTGTAATTTCAATATGCGTGATCTTTAAAATTATTACGTTCCATTTAAAGTCTAAAAAAGAAAAATTCCAAAAATAAAATTCTATTGTGATGAAAATGGGTAACTCGATAAAGCTTAAGGGTATACAAAGTAAAGTATTTCTCTTTTTTTTTGCTACTATTTTATTTAGCCAAGTATTTATACATCAAGTTGTAGCCGATGAGATAAAAGATGGGGCTCTTGAGATTAATAGCGGAGATCGGATTAACATACAACTTGGTACAAGTACTACAATAATTTGGCAATTTCAAGTTGATACGAATGAACGTGCAATATACTGGGAAATTATTGGAAATAATGTTTTTAAAACGGGATGGGGGCCTAGTGCAAATTGTACTACACCCGTTTTAAATGAAACAGATACTTTATATGAATATGTATGTCATGGTTATTATGCAAAATATCATGTATGGAAGAAGGTGATTGTAACATGCACAGAAACAAATGGTGTTGATCCCATAATCTTTCTTTATATAGGAATTCCTATTGTTCTAGTAAGTGGAATAGCTCTAGTCGTCGTAATTTATTTAAGACGTAAAAAAAACCAAGATGTTTTTTAAAGCAATAGAACAATGAAATGATATTATATTGAATTCGATTAACAACCTTTCGTATATAAATTTAATTTTAAAAATACTAATACTTTGTGGCAAATAAAAAGAATAATTAGTTAATAGTAATAGGATAAGTTCCATATTTCTTTAATGTATCATGCATCGCTAAATAATTTTCTATTTTAACAGAAGGATTAATACTGTGTCCAGAACTTAGGATAAAACCCCCTCCTGGAGCAAGCTTTTTGATAAGATTTTTAGTGTAATTCTCTATATAAATTTGCTCTTTATCGGCGAGAACCTGTGGAGAAACATTTCCGATAAATGTAATTTTACCAGAAAATTTTTCATAGAGTTTAAAAATGTCATATTTGGGATTTGCTGTTGTTGGTTCAATCGGATGTATTGCATCAACTCCGATTTTAACAAGATCTTCAAATAATTCTATAATGTCTCCACAGCTGTGTAACATAACTTTTAAACCTCCTTTATGTGCAACTTTACAACTTTCTTCTAACCAAGGAAGTATGTAAGTTCTATAGTTTTTAGGACTCATTAATAAACCCGATTTATATCCATAATCATCCAGTATCATTATCGCATCGGTTTCTCCCCATTCGATAAAAGTTTTAACTAAATCTACAAGAAATTTACCAAATCTATCAAAAACAACTTTGATCTTTTTTGGATCGGTTAATAGTTTACTAAAAGTTGAAAACCCAAAAACTTGCCAGGCTGGCTCAAATAAACCCCATACAGAAGGGATAATGGCGATTTTTCCTTGAGACTCTTTTTCTGTTTTTTTCATTGCTTTAAAATATTTTTCTCTTCGGGGAGTGTTAACCTCTAAAGGTGTAAACGATTCAAATTCTTCAAAACTTTTAAATGCTCCACCCTTATAATATGCCATATCCATACCATCTGAAGGGTTTTTTCTTAAATCGAAAACTCTTCCATATTCGTCGGTAAAACGCGTTCTATCACAGCTTATAGGGAAAAGGACATAGCCCGTAAATGGAAGAATTGCTAAATCGATTCCAAGCTTTTTATACAAATTCACATGCTTATTCATAGTAGTTTTAATATACGATCTTGTTTCCGTGGCCATAAGAATAGTTTTTGTTAAAGAGTCTATATCTCCTTGACATAAATCATATGTGTCATTATAACTTTTAACCATTCCTTGAAATACATAATCCTCGTTAAAGTGTTCACATATTTTGAAATTATCTATTGACATCTCAAAAGAAGGTACTTTATCAGGTTCTTCAAAATTTAAAACCTTGCGTATTCTTTCTCTACTATTCAAAATAATTCTCCTTTAAATTTAACAGCTTAAATTTCACTAAGTTAATATCTTCAATAATTTGATAAAAATATTAGGGTTTTTTAACGAAAATTTGATTAAAAAAGTAAAAACTAATGGGTTTTTTAATAGTTTGAAAATTAAATCTTTTGGGAAATCCATATCCCCATAGAGCGTAATTATATGCTCAATTTTATTTTCTTTTATTATTTTAAAGAAAACTTCGAAATCTTTGTTTGTTAGTCTTTCTAAAATAAGCCGTATAACGTAATGAAGCTTTAATTCTTTACCGATTGTTCTCAAACAAGGCTTTTCATAATGCTTTTTAATAAATCTTTTTGAAAAATTATTCTGTTTGAAACTAAGTTTAACGCAATTTGAAGCGTGCTTCGCAGCAGTCAATAACATGACAATGCCTCCTCCTGTTGTAGCTTTAACTTGCCCTGCTGCGTCTCCTAACAATAAAATGTTCTTAAAAGCGCTATTATTCATAATTCCGTACGGGATAATCCCTCCCTGCTGATCTATCTTATTGTTGATATCTATGCCTAGTTTCTTTAAATAAATATGGAAACATTCTTTTACATTTTTAGAGGATGCTATGCCGATTCGGTAAATGTTATTACCCTCGGGTACAATCCATCCAAATAGTTGTTTCCATAGGGGGTGAAAGTACATAACTGCTTCGTTTTCATGAAAATTGCCTTTAATTCTAATTTGAGTGGCATAAAGAACTTTATTCTTCACTTTCAAATGTTCTCCTACCGAAGTTAACGGCCCGTCACACCCGATTAGCATCTTAACTTTTATCAATCTTTTAGAAGTATAAATTAACACACATTTTTGGCCATTTTCTACGCTGTATTTAAACGATCTAAACCTTTCGCCAAGATAGTAAGTGATATTTGTGGCACTTTTATTTTTACCGTAAAATAAGCGATCTAGAGCAATTCTATCGATTACATAAGGGTGTTCGTTACCAGAAAGTTTAATGAAATTTCCCGATGGGTTAAAGATTTTTGCCGTCTTAACTCGATTTAGTACGATCTCTTCAGGAAGATTTATTAATTGACTTAATTTTTGAGAAATAATTCCAGCACATTGAAAGGGTAAGCCAATATCTTTGTGTTCCTCGATAACAACAATCTTTATGTTTGATTTAGACAATAAATGAGTTAAATAATTGCCCGCAATACTTGCACCAACAACGCATACATCAAAATTTTCGAAATTTCTTTCTTCCATTATAAGATGTTATGTTTATTAGAAATTAGAATTTTTTGAAAAATAATAAAATCATTCATTGCGATATCCTAGATCCATCATCATGCCGTATACTATACCTAAAACAATACCGTTAAAAACGGGATTATCCTCAATTGCTAAATCGGTTCTTGGGATTAACATTGGCATTATTTGTTCGAGAACGTATCTAGTTTCTGGTTTTTTATTGTAAAATTTAATTATCGCTTCTCTAAATTCTTTCATAAAAGCTTCGTGCTCTAATAACATTTTCCGAACATTATCTTTTCCATTAATGACTCCAAAATGACCAAAACCTGCTTTGGTGGGAAATAAATTCTTAAGGTTTCTTAAAGTC
>Ga0114919_10000605_pt1 | contig 28167 bp, 34 predicted proteins | sample BlataG_FD_88682 | JGI IMG/M metagenome (GOLD analysis project Ga0114919, IMG submission 88682) | Deep subsurface microbial communities from Black Sea to uncover new lineages of life (NeLLi) - Black_00105 metaG | ecosystem: Environmental > Aquatic > Marine > Oceanic > Sediment | place: Atlantic... | reverse complement strand
CTATGGCTTTATAAGGAGTAGGATTGATTCCACAAATATACTCTACATCTAGAATTTTTGTTTCTAAATCATCTCTCGCCGTCAGCGCCGACAGGGGCACAGGTGTAAATCATCCTATTATTATCAATTGTATAGCGAGGGGAGTGAGAAGGTACAGAAACAAAAAGTATACGAATGGATTGGTCAAGCTGATACAGTTGACTCATAGCCATAGATCCGGGGAAGGCTGAAGAAGTATGGAGTTTTTGTCGTAACATTGATCACTTGCAGAATGGCTCAACAAAGCTTCTGGGAGGCATTACTACGAGCGCCACGTATCCCTGAGTGCAACGAGGTAAGCTAAATGCTGCAGATCAAGCCTCATTTCCAACCTGTTACGTCACACTCTGATCTCTCTGGCACCCTGCCCCTCCCACTCCCACACAGACTGGCCCTGCAGATCACCCCATTCCTTCTTCTACACCATCCCCAAGATCCATCCCCAAGATCCACACCCACCACCTCTCAGTACATGACTTCATAGCCAATTATATGTCTCATAACCTCCCTGTCATCATTCAAGGTTGTACGGATCACTGGAGAGCTAGCAAAGAATGGAAGATGAAGAAGAAGATTATGAGAGAGGAGGAGAGCACTGCTCATCATAGTGAAGTTGATATAGATTACATGGAGTCATTATTTGGAAATTCTACAGTACAAGTGACACCTTGCTGCTTCAAAACTGACACTATTATAAGCAAGAAGAAAAGAGAAGAGGAGGAGGAAGAGGAGACACATGCCGCTGCTTATGATGATGCTGATACCTGTAGCGCTTGGGAGATGACCTTTTCACAATATTGCTCTTGGTGGAGACGTACTAAAGATGATGATGATAATAATAATAATAATGAGGAGGAGGAGGAGGAGGAGGAGGAGGGTATTTCCAATGATCATCACCACTATCATCATCCTACAACAACAACAACATCATCATTGCTGTATTTGAAAGATTGGCACTTATCAGCAGAATATCCCCACTATCACGCATATCAATGCCCTGATTACTTTCAAGATGATTGGCTCAATGAATGGCTTGATTATAATAAGAGTGTTATTGGTTATAACCATGATTATGATGATTATGATGATGGTGGTGGAAGTCAATCTATATTGATGGATAGGGCTAAATCACCACCACCACCACCACCACCAAGAGAAACAGCAACACAACCACCTTGTGTCACTACCAGTGATTATAAATTTGTCTATCTTGGTCCTGCTGGTACTAGCACACCCCTTCATGCTGATGTGGTGAGGAGCTACAGTTGGTCTGCTAATATAATTGGAAGAAAGATGTGGAGGCTGCTTCCTCCTGAATATGTAGGGTTGTTGTATGACAGTTCTGGTACCTCCATTGCTCCTTGCTTTTATAATACTAACATAGAAGAGGATAGAAGTGGCGATAGTAGTGGTGGTGATGATGATAATCATACAGATATAACAACTATAATACTGGGTAGAAGGTACCCAAGGCTAAAAGAAGCTAACGAATATATAGTAACTGTGTATCAAGAAGAAGGAGAGGCGATCTTTGTACCATCAGGCTGGTTTCATGAAGTCATCAATATTACAGATGTAGTGTCTATCAATCATAATTGGTTTAATGCCCATAATGGAGGAATGGTGTGGAGGTTTTTACAATGGGAGAGGAGAGAAGCTGCTCGGTTGATTGAAGACTGCAGGGAGCTGCTGTGTAGTGATAGTGGTGGTGGTGGTGGTGGTAAAGATGGGGGAGAGTTTGAAGGATTGGTGCAGAGAAATATGGGTGTTAATTGTGGGTTTGATTTTGCATCATATGGCGAGTTGTTGAGATTTATAGCTGGGAGAGCACTGTCAAGGGTGGGAGGGGAGGTAGGTGACGATGGTGGAAGAGGAGGAGTGGAGGAGACATTGTATAGATTGCAGCAAGTTGGGATGTTGTTGGAGCAGTTGATAGCTGAAGAGGAGGGAGAGTGCAGGGCCTTCTTTACACAAGAGATTGAGGTTAATAGACGGGTGCTGGATAAAGGAAGAAACTGGGATGATGGTAGGGTTGAAGTATAGTTGATGTATTCATGGAATGATAATGCCCTGGAAATCTGTTATCCAGTCTGATGTGTTTGTATGCACGAGGTCTGAAAATGATCCAGGAGGCAAAAGTCAGAGTAACAGACATAACTCGTCTTCAACGCAAGTTGAAACCATACTAAAACAAGTATCGCAATTGTTGTTTTGAGCCTGAAAATTGATTTTCAGCCTCAATTTCTCTTATCTTTTAAGTCAAACAACTGAACTGGTCAACAGTCAAATGATCAACATGAAAGTTTTCTTCGCTGCTTTTATCCTCGCCATTTGCGGAGCTTCCTCCGTCTCAGGTCAGCTACACTGATATGAATTCAACCTGGATGCCAAGGAAACTACAATTGTGGTCCGAGTGAGAAATTGCTGTTGGAATACAATACGAGGCTAGTTTTAACTTTACAAATTCCCGTCTTTCACCCAATTTCAGGCAACCGTGACGTTCTTCAATTCAAGAAGGGTAAGTTAAAGACAAATTAGGGTCGTGTTTTCACCAACCTCCAACCAACCCTGTCATCACCCTCAATTCAACTCGCCGACTTTCCTCCTGTCCCCCGCCTCCTCCTCCCATCCTCCTCCCTCTTCACACACCTACAGGCCAGCTAGTTGACACCATCATCACTGGCAAGAACAAGGTCTTGGACAAGCTTGATTCCTACATCGACAGGAAGTTCGTCCCCAAGCCCGAGAAGGAATCCAAGTTCACCAATCTCAACGTTTTCGGCAACCTCCAGGATGCCATCAAGAAGCAGCTCATCAGTTGCGACAAGGACCAGTACCTCGACCTGGATACCAAGAAGTGCGTTGCTTGCAAAACTTGTGAGGATGGTGAGTACATCAGTATCAGGTGTGATGGTACCACCACCATGGATGTCGTTGAGTGCTCCACTTGCAGCATCACTGGCTATCCCATGCCTGCTATATCCGATGCCGCCTGCCCTCCTGGCGAGTACATCGTCAACCCATGCCTTGGTACTGGCTTCTCTGATACTGCTGAATGCAAGGCTTGTGACTGCGATGGCGATAATTTATTTTGTTTCAATGGTGCATGCTCTGATAGTGAGGTTGCAGAAAATATATCTTTGGAGCAGGCCCTGCAAGGTCTCATTACTGGAGGTTTCTTGAGCTCCTACGGCAGCAATGTCCCCAAGCTCTTTATTGAGGTCACCATTACTGTACTTGGGGGGACAGATGGAGGGGCACCCAATTCTGGATCTGCACGCAGTGAAAGGAATGGGGGACCTATAGAACCTATAACATGCATCATCTACGAAGGATCAGATGTCAATGCATGTTCTCCATTCCCTTCCGGCCTTATTGAGGCTTGTCCTCTGGGTGGATGCACTGATGTCAATATGGCCCTTGGCGGTATCTTCTTTCCACAAAGTAATGTCGACACAATACCAAATGGTCCCATTGGAATTCCCATTGGTTTTCCATGCTTTCAGGTCACCATGTATGTTGCTGGTACCAAGCTGGGTAGTGGACCTATTGATTACCAGCTGTTTGCTGCCAACCTTCAGGGTACTATTTCACGTGCACAAACACCCACTGAGATTGATTATCAGCTGTCTGGTGACTCGGCCAATCCACTTACTGGAGCCCTCCCAGGTTTTGGTCCACCAGGCAGCACCTTCTTCTCTACCCTCACCAAGGACAGTGGGGACTTGTCCTTCTTGCCTGATTGCGATGGATGCAAGGGAGATACGTATGTCATCACTGAGAACAGGTGCCTTGACTTGTTCAATGGACTTCTTTAATCAAGAAGGATAAAGGAAGAGAGGGTTTTTTTTTCTCTCTCGAAAAGACATAGCAGTAGCACGAACGGGCTGATCATCATCAATACTGACTAAACCCTAACCCTACTAACATTACAATAGGGGCCTATTGTGTGGTGCGCTGTACAGCAATGGGAATCTTAAGATAAAGTACCCACATATAAACAGTCGTTTCTTTTCCTTTTGTGCAGTTGACGACGACAGCTTGCATAGATCCACCCTTTTTTTTCCCTGCTCAAGCATTCTTGAACAAAGAAATCTTGTTTAGACCTTTTGAATTTGAATCAACTTAGATATTGAATTAGTCCCCCTTGCTTTACATTTGATGTGTAACACTTGAGAGACTACCTCTATGTTTCTCAAAGATACAGGTGGTCATCTAATAATATATATAAACCCTCCTCCACATCCCAACATCTCATCTCTCCTCTATTTGCTCCTCAACACTGATTCCTGTGTGCCTAGCTCCATGCTGCTTCATAACATACAACTGGTCCCCAGCTTTCAGTTCAGACACAGAAGTAGCAACCCACCCATCATCACCAGAAGCAGACGGTCCAATCATCTTGACGGTCTCTGCATTCTGCAACAGAGCACTCACCACATCTCCATCATCACCATCTATCATGGCTTCGACCAACACCAAAGGTCTCTTCTCCACCTTGACTCTCCCAATCAACACACTCCTACTTCTCCCCTCTGCATCCACCACCAACACCTCCTTCCCACTCCTTAGCTCTGACAAGTAGGCCGTCCTTTTCCCCGGAACCGCCACATAACTATGTACCGCCCCGCTATTGATTCTAAAGGGCCTACTATCAACATACCCAGTCTCTGAACATTCACTTTGTACTAGAAACAGAGCTCTAGCAAAGTTGCCTACCAATGCGCCTTCTCCCGGTTGCATTATAACCGCTGTATCCACACACGCTCTGTCCCCGCTGCCCACTGCCTCTACCGACACCACTGTTGCAATGTCATATTTAAAAGCAACTGCTCCTTGTGCTCTTCTTTCTTCAATATAAGATTTGAGTGATAGTACCTCTAAAGGGTCATTGGTTCTGAGCAGTACACCGTCAGTACCGGTTTCTAGGGCTTCAAGCATGACCCTGGCTGATGACGCAGTGGAAGCGGCGGCAATCAGACAGGCGGGGGTGGCTTGTGCTGCTGCTACTAGGTTTTCAGCTGGGATTATTGTCCATACATCTTCTTCATCTTTGAAATCTACTACAAATATGGACTCTGTTGTATAGCTCTGAGCTGTTTGTTCAGCGTGTTTCAGATCTGCAAGATTACTAATCAATGCTGTTCTACCTACTATGGTAGTATTACTGTTGTTATTATTGTCGTCTAGAGATGATAGTAAAGTGCCATCTTTCTTATGGATGATGGTTTTAAAAAGACCTAATCTGCCCCATTCTTTTTTATAATGGTTGTGTTGGTCTTCTGGGATGAGGAAGGTGTTGAAGCCAGATTCTAAAGCCGTGGTTACGACCTTTGTGGACTGAGTGGAGAGCCAGACAAGCTTGCCATTGTCGGTGGCAGACATTGCGAGAGTAGTAGTCCGGTGATGATGGTGGCGTCGACGTTGCTTGGGTGTGTGTCTTGTGCAAATGAGTTGTTTAAAGAGCTTGAAAGCCGTTAAATTCATAGGAATAACAAAGTGTAAGAAGAGAAATGTCTAGTTGGATTATTAGATTATAAGCCCGTGAATATTTGATTAGTTTGAATAAGAGGCGTCGTTACTGGTCCATCAAGCTGTTATTAAACATAATGTTACATCTGTTATTGGGTCCGTAGCACCAAAGCCTTTAAATCACAGTCTCTCTCTCTCTCAAGACACCGCCACCCGTCTCTCCTCACACACAACCACAGCCCAAACCTAAACTTTGTATCATATCTCAATCAACTGCTGTCTTATTACAAGAGGCATAGTAGGGGGGAAACATCTGCAATGAAATGATGATAGGTTGGGAGAAAACCATGAAAATTTTCCTCCCCACCATTCACACACAAACAAAGAACAAGGATGATTATATACACGTCAGAAAAGAGAGAGAAGAAGAACTTCTAAGAAAAACTGCTACTCCAAAACTGGTCCCTACTGCCATCAAAAAATAACCCTTCCCCAAACACACACACAATATATACACACAACACACACAGTACACTACACTACACTACCTAGCTCATGACCACTGATGTCATCTGAGCAGCCACCGTCTCCTGTTTAGCAATTATCCTCAACTGCCTAATTGCCTTCTGCTCAATCTGACGTATCCTCTCCCTCGTCACATTATAATTATTGCCCACCGCCTCAAGTGTCTGTTCACTGCCATCCATCAGCCCCCATCTCATAACGAGTATGTTCCTTTCCCTTTTATCAAGCGTATCTAGATAACTATCCAGCCTTTCCTTCAACAACAAGCTCTCTGCTTCTTCTTTAGGGCAGGGGATGCTGCTGTCCTCTAGCACCTCTCCACCGTCAATAGTGTCTTCTCCTCCCTTGTCGTAGCCTAATGGGGCGTCGGTGGACACTGGTTGTTTGAAGATTTGGTAGAGGTTGAGGAGCTTGGCTTCAGTCAAGCCGGGGGAGGCAGATGCCAGCTCAGCAATGGTGGGAGGACGACCAAAGGTTCCCGTCAGTTGGTCTTCAAGACGCTTGACCCTGGCCATGAGCTCATGGAGATGCACTGGTAGACGGACGATGCGGCCTTGGTCGGAGATGCAGCGGGTGATGGATTGTCTGATCCACCAGTGAGCATATGTGGAGAATTTAAATCCTTTACTGGGGTCAAATTTCTCTACTGCCCGCTTTAATCCTACCTGCCCTTCTGCCATCAAGTCGCCCAGCTCCAGCCCTCTGTTTTGGTACTTTCTTGCGACAGAAGCTACCAGACGTTTATTGCAGTTGATCATGTGTTCCCTGGCTTGGTTACCCAGTGCTATGCGCAGCTCTAGCTCAGAGGCAGTGATGCCAGCTGCTGCTGCCCATTGTTCTCTGGTGAGCAGCATCCTGCTCGCAACGTTGTTGTTGCCACCCCTTTTCCTGGGAGTGGTGGCAGAAGTGATGATAATAGCGGGTTCCTCTTCTAGTATTTCACCGTTTTTAACCTTTTCTTGGTGTAATTTGGCAGTGAATTCCTCTGCTAGCTCTTCTAGGTCTACTTTAGTGCGGTAGAAGGTGGCAAGACGGCGTTCCTGCTCGGCGGTGAGCAGGGCTTGCTTGGAGATTGCTCTCATGTAGCCAAGAGGATCTTCTTCAGCCAGTGTTTCATTGGCGGTGAGACCTAGAGCAGATTGGAGGGGAGACGAGGATTTGGTTTTACCCCAAGCTTGGGTAGAGATACTACGGGCTTGAGCCCTGCCGGCTGCGCCTCTGTTCAACATGGAAGGGGCTGACGGCTGGGATGATGACAATAAGGATGAGGATGGGGTAGCAGGGGTTTGAAGTTCATCATTAGTCAAAGCAGCTGCTGCTGCGGTGATGGTGGTGGTTCTTGCTTTGGATGTTTTAGGTGCATTAGTAGACTTGACCTTTCTTGGTTTGGTAGCAGCCTTTTTAGCTGCAAGCTTTTCCTTCTTTGCCTTGGTGGTGCGGGATTGCAGCTTACTCTTGGTCAGCTGTTCCTGACGTTTACGGACTTCCTTGGCTTGACGTTCAGCGTCCCTTTGACCTGCAGCGTGTAGTTTGCGCTTGTCCTCATCTGTGAGTTCAGTGAACTCTATTGCTGCATCGTCAGCTGCTACTGCGAGGCCTGGTAAGACACCCTTCAGGTCCGCTAGAGCGGCCTCCAAATCGCTGAATAGATTCTCTGCGGCGTCTGTAGTGGCACTCTCGTCCCATTGTATCTCCAAGAACTGTCGTTCTATAGCCAGTTTCTCCTCGATGTCCAATAGCTGGGAATCTGCCACAATGCTGGCAGTGGGGCTGACAGCTTGAGGTGGTGGCAGCTGTTGCTTACGTGGCATCTGACCATCCCCTGCAGATACTTTAGCTATAGCAATGGTGCGTAGACCTCTTCTACCAGGTCTACCAGGTCGCAATGGGCATGCACTAATCATTGTTCGCTGCAGCAAGAGAGAACGCCCCAAGCGGGGTCCTCCGAGCACAATTGAAGAAGTTTGCATTGCAAGTGCAGAATGCGTGATAACTTGTTAGTCAATAAGCCTTCTGGGGACACTAAAACCAGTGGACGTAATAAAATCCACACAATTCCCAGACTTCCTACAACCCAGTACTATCAAGGCTTAATATCACGTTTTCTGAACACTTAGTTAAGTATACAGGTTATGAAAGAGGCCGATCCTAGCAAGGTGGCCGCCATTTACACTTCTTTCGACACCTCTCCTTATCACAGGCGGCTGGTGAACGGCGTCGCTCCTCAGGCACACACATGCCTCTCCTTAGCTTTCCCTCTTCCACTCTTTATGCATTACTCTCTCACATACTCTCTCATTGTCTAACACCTTACATATAAATCAAGTACCTAATTATACAGTAAATAAATAATATACAATTGCTTTCTTTTTTTTTCATCACCCCTCCAACATATCCAAGAATAATCTCTCTCTCTCTCTCTCTCTCTAGTGGTGATCTCCACCTTCCTTCTCATGTTCCAATTCATGCTCAAAATGGCTTGCGTGGCCAAACTGTAGAAACGGGTTTGGGTGAAACATATATGATTAGAATACTGTAGGTGCGCTGGTGATGAAAGCATAAAATAGAAGATAAGAAGGACTTACCAGTAATGTTTCGCCATCGTGATAGGCTCGATAAAACAGCCAAAACCTGAGATTGTAAGGGAGGAAAGCCATAACGGTGTTAGAACTTATACATATGATGATACTTAGCTCTCTATTGCTATTATTATTCTCATCCACTTACCACATGAAGGCACCTATGGCTTTTCCTGTGGCGACCTGCCAAGTCGCTGGTTTTTGGATGGTAAGACCCTCAAAGGTGACGCCTTCCCCATGGCCTGGAATGAGGAGACAGGGGGTTGAGGAGAGGGATGATTAGCGGTATGATCTTTGTATGTACAAGGATGGAGATGATGCTGGCCGAATACGTAGAGTATTCGTTGTTGTGGGAGGAATTAAGGGTCTGTTCTTATTGGAGGGGCTCAATCACTAACCTCCTGAAGCGAAACCTCTAGTTTGTCTACTTGTTTGGGCGCCTAACTGTTGTAGCCGTGTTTCTTGTGAGTATAATAATCGTCTAGTGAGTTGAGCACAGGTAGAACCTGCTGCTCTAGCATAAGATGCCATTCTATATTGGGTCGATTGCGAGCTAAGCTAAACTCTTTGGTGCGATTTGATCTCTCAATGAAGACGTTAATCGATACAAATTATTTTTACTTCTTCAAAATTTGAAGGAAGAGCTCCTGAACCCGTGTTGTTTTCTAAGATTTCTTAAATTGCTCAGTTTTCGATGATCACTGCCAAATCCAACTGAAGCTTACGTTTGTATACGCTTACAATACTGTCAATTCAGAAAAATCAATACAGTCCTCCCACTCAAACACCAAAGAACACCTCATCACCCATCACAGCTCTGGTCAAAACATAGACACAATGTCCGCTGAGGAGAAACACCAAGCAATCAGGGATCTACGAACCAAATACTCTACTAACAATCAACTCGTCAACCAGGTATGTTTCACTTCTAAAGCCTCTTACGTCTCCTGAACAAGCATCCCAAATCGGAATCATCTCCCTGACCGCTCCTCACTCCTCTCCCCTCTCTTTCTCTCTCTCTTTCTCTCTCTCTCCTCTTAAACAGTTAGAATCACAAAACCAGGCCCTTAAAAGAGAACTCAAAGTCTCAGTCATCACAGCATCCCATCTAGACAAACTTCCAGAAGGTACATCCACTTACGAATCCATTGGTAAAGCCTATTTTAAGAAACCAAAAGAAGACATTTTGTCTGATTTAGAAAAGACCATTGAAGCCAGTGATGAGGCCTTGAAATCAATAAAAGCTAAAAAGGAGACAATAGAGAAGGATCAGCAGGAACTAAAGAAGGAGATTTCAGAGCAAATCAATGCTTTAAGGAAACAATAATAAAGGATGATAATAACATGTCGGGGAAGGAGGGACACGAGACGATTGTGATAACTGTAAATGATGATGTAATGAATCGCAGAGAGAGGGAGGTGGGTGCAAGAAGTATCATTATTATTACAATTGTAGAAAGGAAAGAATGATACTGCCTGCTAACCTAAAACATTCAACAAACAAAAATGATATATATATATATGCAAAACAGATTGTCTCTGAACCACCCCCAAAACAACAAAGCCATCAAGAACAACAATAAAACTATACATATATCTCATCATTAATAGCATCATCATCAATATTATTTTTATTATTATATGTTTACTTGATATCCACCAACTTGATGACGGAAGCATTCCCAATCCTGTGCAAAGCCACCACACAATCTCCCTTGGCGCAATACCTCATTTCCTTAGCATGATCTAGAGCAGATTGCAGAATCTCATCAGTGGTATCAGAATCAGAAGCTCTAGCTGATCCTTCAGCTAAAATAGGGACCAGACCACGACTGCTCAGGCACTGCCTGGCTGGAGCTTCAGAAGAACACTGCCACGTCAAGTTGTCGGTGGTCAGCACGGGAACGACCACTGTGAGAATAGGAACAGTGGGCCTGTATTTGGCAACCAAACGAGCGGTGGCTCCTCCTCTGGTGAGCACGACAATCAAACTAGCGCCCACTTTGTGGGCCGTGCGCACGGCAGATGAAGCCAGGGACTCCAGTGGAGTCATTGGGATAGGGGTCCGTTTCATAATGGCCTTGAACAGGGCGTGATAATCAATAGATGCCTCAGCTTCACGGCAAATCCTTGACATCACTAATATAGATTGCACTGGATAACTGCCAGCTGCAGTCTCACCAGACAACATGACGCAATCGGTACCGTCAAGCACTGCATTGGCGACGTCAGTGGCTTCAGCTCTGGTAGGGCGGGGAGACTTGGTCATACTTTCCAGCATCTGTGTAGCTGTTACTACTGGCTTTCCAGCCAAGTTGCACTTCTGAATCATCAACTTTTGTGCCAGAAAGATCTTTTCAGTTGGAATTTCCATCCCCAGATCACCACGGGCAACCATAATGGCGTCACTCTTCTCCAGAATGTCATCAAAGTTGAACACACCCTCGTGATTCTCAACTTTACTGATAATCTTGATGTACTGTCCTTTTGGGCCCAGTACTGAGCGGATATAATCTAAATCGGTTCCTTTACGGACAAAAGAAGCAGCAATGAGGTCAATGTTGTTGGGTACCCCCCATGTGACGAGATCATCGATATCCTTCTCCGTCAGAGTGGGGAGATCAACCATCACACCTGGCAAGTTGACATTCTTCCTCTCGCCCAAAACTGCTGTATTTAAGCACTTGACTCTGACTGTTCCCTTTGCTGGGTCGGTGGAAAGCACCTCTAGAGAGATGGAACCGTCAGCAACCAAGATGGTGGAACCTGCCTTGACATCTTGAGCTAGTTTCTTATAACTCATTGCAATCAGATTGGCATTACCCTTGGTGTTGTAATCAGTGGTAATGGTCAGCTCTTGGCCGGATTCAAGCTTGACTGCCTGCTCGTTTTCAAGGAATCCAGTACGAATTTCTGGGCCCTTGGTGTCAAGCATGACTGCACACATGATGCCGGTCTGGCGGGAAGCTTCACGGAGGCGGTTTAGAGTTTCTTGGTGATATTCATGGCTGCCGTGAGAGAAATTGAAACGAGCGACGTTCATGCCTGCACGGAGCATGTCACAGATGAGGGGGATTTCTCTACTGGCTGGACCCAATGTGCAAATAACCTGTGAGAGTGAGAGAGGGAGGGAAGTATGGGAGGAGAAAGAAGCAAGGGAAGGTAAGTAAAAAGGGAGAGAGAGAGAGAGCAGAGGGGGAAAAGGGTTGCTGGCGTCAAACCCAGGCAAAAAAAAGACTGGAAGGGAATATGGCGAGACGAGTTCTGGATAATGAATCTGGCAGAGATCTATGCCAGATTCGACACCAAGACAAGGTAATCTACCGAACAATGGGGAGAAACGATCTTTCCAAGTCCGAAAAAAGCAAGGGCCCTGGAGATGATGGGTGATGAAGATGAAGCTAATGAATCTTGTAAAGAACTTTCACGTACCTTGGTCTTGTTCATTGTCTGTGGTTGATGCGACAGAATGGCATCAACACCTGCTGAGAGCATGTTCTTTCCATGCACACTACCTTCCATCTTGTATTATTTATTTATCTACCGTCTTGTTTACTAGTCAATAGCAGATAAATGTCGATTTATTTAGTCGATGATGGAAATGTACTATGATTTGCATGCAAGAATCGTCGCTCTTATGTCTTCTTGCTTCAGCTCTGCTCTGCTCTCTTTTCCCATCCCCGACACCTTTCCAAGCAAAAAGAGCACCAGCATCATCATTTGATTACTACCACCATAGCCATTCTATCTTCCAATCTACAAAAAAATATTTTCTTGCATGTAAATCATAGGAGGATTACAAGCAGCATTCTGTCTCTCCTTCGGGCTCCTTTGGGTGAGCAAAGTTTTGGTTCTGTAGCACACTCACAATCATTCATTAAATTAAATTAAATTAAATCCCAAACCATAACGTCCACCCCATCAAACCAGCTCCACAAGCAATCCCCATGAGCAATCTATCATCACTCCTACATTTCCTAGCTTCTGGCCACAACTCCAACCCACACACTGCTATCATAATCCCACCCACCACTGCCAGTACATATTGCAACCTTTGCTCTGTTAGAAAAGGACGAATGGCTACCAATGCCAGCAAAGCTCCCAGCGGTTCTGACAGTCCCGACGCTACTGCGAGTCCAATTGCTTTTGTTCTGCTCCCAGTGGCAGCATACACGGGAGCTGCTACTACGATGCCTTCTGGGATGTTGTGAAGGGCGATTGCTAGGGCCATCATTGGTCCAAAGTCGGTGAAGGAGGCGAAAGCTACTGCACAGCCTTCGGGGAGATTGTGGAGAGTCATTGTTACTGCCATGAGCAAGCCCAGTCTTAGGAGCTCTGCTGGTTTTAAACTAAGTGATGGATCATTAGTAATACTATGCTTTGATGCTAATCTGGGTGATCTTCTAATGGGGTTAGAGGGGAGGGAGGTGCAGCCATCAGTGGCGCCTGAGATAGAGGTGGAGGTGGAGGTGGAGATGGAGGAGGTATGATGATCGCCGTTAAAGTCGGGAAGAAGAGGTTGAAGGCATTGATAAACGAGGACGCCTACGAGGACTGCTGCTGTGATACTAGCCCATCCATTCTCCATGGCATTGTGAATCCACATTTCGACTGCTGATAAGATGAACATGACACCAATGGCAGTGCCTAGAAGGAAGGCAAGAAGACTGTCGTCGGGGCGTTTGATGACTGCAATAGCACCCCCAACTGCGGTAGATAATCCTGCAAAAGTGGATAATGTTATTGCCCACCATTCTGCTTCACCAAACATTGTCTTTCGCGAGGATACAATTAAAAAGACAAGATCTTTTCGAAAAGTTTATTGTTTTTTTGAATCAAGAAATCTCCGTTCTCGCAACGATATAATTATATTATGGGTTTAATTATATAATATATAACCTTATGCATTCCAGGTATGTGTTCATTTGATGCAGTTTTGACTATCTGATGCCTGATTTTTAGCAATATCCCAGATCTTGTCTTTCCCTGATTTCGCACAGAGAGTCGGCGACGGCCATTTCTCTACCTCTCTCCGCCCTCTAATGGAGCTATTCAGGCAGTGCGTGAATACATAAATCCCCTGCCGTTACGGATAGTAAGTGATTGCAGTACCCACAGAAGACGTGCACCTCTATAAGGAAGCAGCCGTCGCTCAATTGATGAAACTTTCTCTGATTTCCCTTGTGACTAAAATTATACCCACCCCTCGTGCAGTTAAACGTAGCTTTACTTAGACACGGCATTTCAAAATGGATTTGACTCAACGTGAAGCCGATATCCAGTTCCTCTTGGCTGGACAATGCCATCTCGGCACCAAAGTGAGTTGATGAAGCCTTCATTTCACACTCTTACCGCACCCAATATACTCCAAACTGACCAATCATACCATATATCCCTACAGAACTGTACCTCCGCCATGGAGCGCTACACCTACCGCCGCCGCAATGATGGCATATTCGTCTTCAACCTCGGCAAGACCTGGGAAAAGCTCCAACTCGCTGCCCGCATCATCGTCGCCATTGAGAACCCACAAGACGTCGTCGCCATCTCTGCACGCCCATATGGTCAGCGTGCCGTCCTCAAATTCGGTCATCACTCTGGTTCTCGCTCAACTGTCGGCCGCCATACCCCTGGTGCCTTCACCAATCAGCTCCAAAAAGGCTTTGAGGAGCCTCGCCTCTTGATTGTCACAGACCCTCGCACTGATCACCAAGCCATCAAGGAAGCTGGATACATGAACATCCCAGTCATTGCTTTCTGCGACACAGATTCCGACTTGGCAGGCATTGATGTAGCCATCCCCGCCAACAACAAGGGCAAGCACTCCATTGGTGTTCTATACTACCTCCTCACCCGTATGGTCCTTACCATGCGCGGTACCGTCTCTGCCGCCAGCCCATTCGATGTCATGGTTGACATGTTCTTCTACAGAGAGCCAGAAGAGGTGGAGAGACAAGAAGAGGAGGAGGCTGCAGCCGTGTCTGTGCCAGCCCCAGACTTGGACGCATCTGCCTTCCCCGCTGCAGAGCTACCGGGAGCAGAAGGGGGTTATGAAACGTACGCATATGCACCAACAGGGGAAACTGGATCATTTGCTACTGGGTTTGAGCCTGCAGTTGGATTCGATGCTGCTGCTGCTCCACCTGCTTCGATGCAATATGGTGCTCCTGATCAATTTGGGGCTGGGTATTAATTGCAGGATAAAATCATAGAGAAAGAAAAGAAGGAGACGTATGTGTGTGTGTATATGTGTGTGTCCTTGTTTTAGTTAGTTGTTTAATAATAATAACAATAATTACATTTGAATAGAGGGGTAGACATAGGTTACAGTGAAGAATAGTAAAGGGAGAGCTACAAATCCCTCCCCCTCCTGCCATCATCATCATCGCATGTGGACATTGGTGACATGAGAGTCATTAACAAGGTCCAATTGACGTTTTCCTTGCCTAAGAAAATGTTCTATGAGTTGTACATTCTTGTGGTCTATTTTCTTGTTCTGCAAGAATTGTTGTCTGCAGTAGAGAGCAATGACATTGCTTTGTTGTCCTTGCTTGGAACGAGCAGTTCGTAGGCACTGTCGGTAGAGAGAGAGGACTTGTTTCTGCTGGGGGAGAGAGTGTGTAGGAAGGTGGTGAGTCATCATAGAGGTGCAAGAAATGATAAAGGATGAGAAATGCGTACCTGGAGGCCTGAAAGAGCCATAGTTGAAGATAAAAAGGGTAGATGTGATTAAATAAATCTTACTGAAGTTGGAAATAAAATTTATGCAATGGTCTCATATTGCAGTTTTGGTATTTTTTGATCGGTACCGTGCCATTAAAGTGGGTAGATATTGGGGCAGGGTCGAATTAAGAAGAGGCTCTGGCTCAACTGAATCTGGCTCGTAGGCCCCGCCCCCCAATGGTTTCCAAGTTTTTTCGGGCAAGACGAGCTATATTTAAAGATTAAAGATCCTAAACTTTGAATATTTTACAACATACAGTGTTACTGTCTCCCGAGTGTAGGCAAGATCACTCGAGAACATGTCCCCCAAAACGATTAATGATATTTATGCAGACTACAGGGGCCGTAGAACTGGTATCATTAGAGCATTAGCTGAAGGTGAGGCCTGAACTCCTCCCAGATGACCCATTGTCGCTGCATTTTCGTGTAGTTGCAAAAGCGGGAGATTAACATGCTTCTTTTCACCAAATTTAAATAATTCACCCTGTTTCATCCGTTACTCTCCTGCAACACCACCCAGATTCACAAGCCTTCTATGACCAATGCGATCCTATCCGTGAAAACCTCTGTTTGTATGGTTAGTCGGCCAATTCCCCCACCAACCATCCCACCAACATGCTCTTCCACCTTTCTCACCTCTCTCTTCTCCTACATCTACTACAGGTTATGCTGATGGCAGCTGGAAAGTAGGCCCTCCAGCAGAAGAAGTCCCTCCAGAAATCCCAGAACCAGTCCTAGGCATCAACTTTGCTCGTGATGGCATGGAACGCAAAGACTGGTTTGCCCTCTGTGCCGTCCACGCCGATGCCTGGCTCATGTCTGTCCTTTTCTTCTTCGCTGCTCGCTACGACGACGAAGGCCGTGCTGAGCTCTTCTCCCTAGTTAACCAGCACCCTACTATATACGAAGTTGTCACGGGGAGAGCTGCAGCTAACAAAATAACCAAAAAGAAGCAAGTTGTGTACCGCAATGGCAATGTTGCTGCCAACAACCATTCAATGCACATAGCTGCAGGTTATGCACCTCCATCACTTCCACAATCAGCAGCTACAGCAGTAGCTTATAACAGTCGACAGGAAATATCAGCAGTAGGAGCACCACAGCAACCACCAACAGCAGCAGCAGCAATAGCAATCCCCATAGCCCCCATACAATTCACCGGCCCCATCGTCTCCGACTCGCGCAATCCCAATGGTAGACCCGTCACAGCAGACGACGTTAGCAGAGCTCTCATAGGCAGGCAAGCTGAGCTATTCTGGCCTGATGATGCTAAGTGGTATATGACTACTATAGTTGATATTGACCCTGATACTTATCAAGCTAAAGTGCAGTACCATACTGGGGAGTTTGAGGCCTTGGATTTGGAGGATGTGATTCAAGATGGGCAATTGTCATTATTGCCTGTTGCTGAATCTTCGTGATTCTTACATGCATAGACTGGAATAATCATTTATCAATATGAGAGAGAGGGAAGGAATTATGAGTAGTAGGTAGGAAGAGGAGTTATGAAGAATATATAGGATAGAGGAGAGAATGTTTGGTTGCTGTATACATGTCGTTCTTGTGTATTAAGTGAAGTATTATGACAAACAGCAAATAAGATACTGTAAGCATGATGAATTGGTAATGAATACAGGTGGGAAGAAGAAGAGTGATGAAGTGAAGTGAAGTCTCAAGGTTTTGCAATGGAAGAGCTTAGGTACGATGTCGGGGACGGGGACCGACGGTTGATAGTTTTTTTTAAGGGGGATTAAGGATAGAATTGGAGATGCAATGATGGATCTTTTTTGTTTGTTTTGAGTTTTACGAGTGAGTTGTTTCTGAATGAAGTACATAGACTGACGAATATTACATCGACCAATAGGAACCTATACATAGTCTTGAGATGAGTGAACAGACTTTGATTAAAGTAGATAGTCTGAGGCCAGATACAAGTGGACACAATCTCCTAGTGAAGGTACTTTATCTGGGATACATGTTCAGTTTGATTATTACCGAAACTCCAACTTTCAGCCCAAAAACAAGACATCTCTCTCTTTCCTCCCCCGACTTCGTTGTGCTCACCCCCGACTCCTCCCCTCCTCCCTTCTTCTTCTTCATCTCCAGGTCATCGAGGCCAAAACAGTCCTCAACAGACCCAGTCACCCCGGTTCGAAACCCCAAAAAATGTCTGAATGCATAGTTGGTGACGATACCGGCATCATCCTATTCATAGCTAGAAATGATCAAGTCGACATGATGGAGCCCAATGCCTGGGTAGTCATGCACAATGCCAAGATAGATATGTTTAAAAATAACATGAGACTGGCCGTTAACCAGTTGGGGAAGGTAGAGCCAAGCCAGGATCCAGGGTGGGCTATTAATGTGGATTACAATATGTCTGCTATTGAGTACGAGTTGGTGCATGTACCGTCGGTTGCTGCTGGTGCAATGAAAGATGAGAAGAGGAGTGGTGGTGGTGGTGGTGGTGGTGGAGAAGCTCAAGAGGAGGAGAAGGAAGGAGAAATAGCAGAAGAAGAGAATGAAAAAGAAGAAGGTGATGATGCTGACAAAGAGTAGAACTTGTGTGTGATACCCCCAATTCTGTTAGTTAGTACGTAGTCTTCGAAGATACACCAGCTGTTCCTTCTCCTCTGTCTCTCTCTCTTTTGCTTAAAATGTGGAGGGTTTTAAGTAGTGTCGGACATAAAACACATCTCGTCGGATGAAAATGTTCTTGCCATCTAGGCATCAATTAACAGGAAGAGGTGGCACACTGACTCCTCAAACACATCATCATCTGAAGATCACAACAGACCGAAAAGGGTGAGCATACATCGTTAAACACGCACCTGACTGTGTACATCAGTCATCTTCTATTCTTATTGATATCCACACACCAACGCTTCTCCTTTCCCTCGCTTAATTAATCAACCAATCACAGCCATCCCCACCCTTCCCAACTCCCAACAACAACTCTCCACTCCATATTTCACAAGACTACAACAACAGCAATTATGAATCAAGGACCATCTCAATCCACCCAACAACAACAATCTTCTCCTATCCTAGAAGAACCTCAACATGTACACCAAGAAGCAGCACTTTTAGAAGCTTTCACCACCATCCCTTCCATCTCCAAAGCATGGACATGTCCAGCACCACCACCACCACCACCACCACAACAACAACAACAACAACAACACTTCTCAAGCACCATGCCATCCAGCATCCGCCTCACTCTACAAATATCCCAAAGAGACCTCCCCAACAACTCCCAGAGAAAATCAGTCCTCTCTGTACCAGTGAATGAATCAGTGTTAGAAACTGGATTCACCCATGCCTCCATGTCACCTCCCACCCAGCTCAGCTCTGACATTCTTCTCTACTCTCCTTCTCCCTCTGGAAGACGTACCCTCATCATCAAGAAACCATCTAGTAGTACTAATAGTAGTAGAACTGGTACAGTAACCTCTAGTTCTGTTATTATAGAGGTATGGAATGGGATAAGTTTAGAAAAGGAGCTGGTAGTACCGGACAGTCTGCATGGTACTGTGTTGAACGATGGGTGGTGGGCTACTGGAGCCAGTTGGAATCATGACGAAAGCTCAGTGACATATGTAGCTGAAGTGCCTGTTGCAGTGCGTACACCTGAATGGGGCAATAGTAGTGATAGTGGTGAAAATACTACTACTCCTACTAGTGATAGTAAGAATAAAGCCAAGGTACAGACCTGGAGAGGAGTGGGCCCCTGGCAGCCAGATTGGGGGGAGTTGAATACAGGAAGAAGGCGGTCTACTCTATTTGTATTAGATTGTTCTACTTGGGATGTTGTATCTGCACTTGATGATGTTGCTATTAAAGTAGAAGGAGAGGCATCATATGGACAGCCAGTATGGACACCAGATGGGAAGGGTATAGTATATGTATCATGGCCACATCAACATGACAATTTCCCTGGATTTCCTCAGCCACTAGGCATTGTGTATTGCTTTAATAGACCTTGTGGATTGAGACTGGTTGAATGGAAAAAAGGAGGAGGAGGAGGAGGAAAGGGAGGAGCAATAGTACTGACGCCACATATGAAGAGTGCATTCTCACCAAGGTTCTCACCAGATGGACATACCTTGGTCTTCTTGAGCCAACAAACAGCAGTTGACACTGGAGTTCATTCTGCCACGTCATCTCTACATACACTATCTTGGCCTCATTCGTCGTCGTCCTTATCTACTACAGCTGTCATTGATGTGGTTTATGACCCCACCACCACTGTTGATGATGATATGCTTGCTAGCAGTACAGGTGAACAATCATCACCCTCTTCTTCTCCTTCTTTCCCAGGATTGTACTGCACCATGCTGCCAGATAGACCTTTTTTCAATGATACCACCTTGGTACTGACAACACAATGGTGCAGTACCACAGCTATATTAGCAGTAGATGTTGTTAATAAAAGGTACCACAGAGTCTCACCTACTAATAATGATGATGAGTGCAGTATAAATGAGAGTTGGTCAGTCGTAGCAGTAGATAGAGGGTGGGTCATTGCTGCTAAGAGTACTCCTAGTCACCCTTGGTCTCTTTGGGCAGCTCATGTCTTCCCACCACCACCACCAGCATCATCAGCATCAAGGAATGATAATGATAGTACTATGAATTTTAATTGCTGGAGTGCATTGGGTGGGCTATCATACGCATCATGCCTATCATCATCATCATGTGCAGTTGTACAAGAAGCATTGAGCAAACTCAAGACCAAGGTACTCCATCTTCAAGATTCTATGGATAGTGACAAGAATAAGCAGCAGCTTCCTTTTGAAGCCATTCTCATCTACAGTAGCAATGATACTGCTAAAACTGCTGCCGACAACAACAACAAGCCATCGTCAATGCCAGCAATTCTCACTCCCCATGGAGGTCCCCACACTGCCTTTTCAACTTCTTATATCATGAGCATCTCCTACCTGGCTTCGCTAGGGTATGCAGTCATTGCTGTTAATTATAGAGGATCTACTGGATTTGGAGAGGCGGGAATACAGAGTCTACCTGGACGTATTGGTACCGCTGATGTGGCTGATTGCATGACTGCCTTGGATACTGCAATGACATACCTTAATACTGCTAATGATAGTAGTACTAATACTCTTAAAATTGATAAGGAGAGGGTACATGTGATTGGAGGAAGTCACGGAGGCTTCCTTACCGCTCATCTCGTTGGCCAACATCCGGATAACTTCAAAACCGGAATCCTCAGAAACCCAGTATGTGACCTAACTGCAATGATTCACATGACTGACATCCCCGACTGGTGTTTTGTAGAGGCAGGAGTACCAATGGACAGAGCAAAGACTAAACCAGGGTCAAATGATCTGGCTCAGTTGGCTAAAGTGAGCCCTAGTCAATATGTTGAAGAGGTGAAGGCTCCATTGTTGTTTTTGTTAGGGGCAAAGGATAGGAGAGTGCCGATGGATGATGGAAAGAGGTATGCTGAAGCTTTGAAAAATGCTCTTTTGAAGGATAAGAAGAAGAGGGGGAATAGTAGTAGTAGCAGTAGTGATGTTGTTGGTGATGGTTTGAGAGTGGTGGTGTTTCCTGAAGACACACACGCTTTGGACCGTCCAAGAACTGAGTTTGAGCAGTGGATAACTGCCGTCTGGTGGATGAAGAAGCATAGTTGAATTGTTCTTGTTTCGTTTGGTAATGGTATTTGGTGTTTTAATCACGCATAGTATTTACAACCAAGAAATCATAAAAGAGAACAGGGGAAGGGTGCTGGGGGAAACGCTAGAAAGGGGGGGGGGAAGAGTAGTGTGTGTAACAAACTAAAGGTGCCATAGCTTGAAAATTCAACAACAGCAAGAGACTAAACCGAAAATAAGAAAGAGGTAAGCGCAAGCAACGACAAGCATACATCATTATTTTACTTTTTATTTAGATCTATAGGTACTATTCTTCACGAGTTTGTGAAGCCTCTAAGCATCGCGCTGTTAGTATTTTTGTTATTATTATTGACCATCAATTTCCATAGCATCCTGTTGTTGTGGTCGCCCAATCACAGCTGGAGCAGCGATGCTAATGTTAAGAGGAGCTGGAGCAGCAATGTTGGCAGGCCCAGCTACTGCAGTCAGGCTGAACACTGGTCTCAGCCTTCCACTACCTCCCTCACTCTCACTCTTTTCACCAAGACTCGTATCTGTGCCCATGCTCAAATTCATCTTCAGCTCCATTGGCTGTTGCTGTTGCACTTGTTGTTGTTGTACTTGCTGTGCTTCCTGTTGTGCTTGTTGTTGCATAGAAACCCATGACGATAAGAATTGTTCATATTGCATTGCAGCAGCTATTGCTGGGTTGGAGCTGGCCAGCGCACTCAAAATTGCCTGTGGCTGTTGCTGTTGTTGCTGCTGTTCAGCAGCTGCCATCAGAGCAGCAACTCCACTGCTTTCCAACACACTACCAGCTGTAACAGCAGCCGCTACTCTTCCGCCTAGACCACTACCAAGTCCTCCTCTTGCCCCTGCTCCTTGCTTCATTGGGGATGTGCTGGCGGAAGATCCCCCGCTGCTGCTCACCATTCTGGTTGGTTTGCCATCTTTACCATACCTGATACCTCTCTTAGGACAGATTGGTTTGAGTGTTCCATTTCTCAAGAACCTGGTTCCGCAAGCATTACATAATACTGGGGCCTGTGGAGGGCCTTTTCTCCATTGCGGGGAGTCGTAGGGGTGTTCGCAATCGGGGTTCATGCAGGGGCCTCCAGTAGGGTTGGCCACCCTGTGATGTGAATCGCCACCACCACCACTACCAGCTGCATTTCTTCCTGTTGATGGTCTAGAAGGGGCACCCTTGACAGCTGGGGCATAAGGGTAACGATCCTGGTCGCGATAGCCGGTTGGACTGACGTCAGCAGCAGCTGCTGCAGCGGCTTGAATGACGGCGCGTGCTCCAGAGGCGGCTTTTCTGGCTGGACGGCGGGAGTTGGAGGGGCGGTAGTCCTCGTCGTCGTCGCCTTGACTTGATCCATCACTGCCACTGTTGCTCCTAGTGAGTTTGGTTGTGTTGCTTTTGGCCAGGTAGGAGTTCATGACATCATGGTCGTCTTCAAGGTCACTGACGTCGCTGCTGTTTCGTCGACGGGAGCTCCTGTTGTTGTTGTTCTGGCCCACGGCAGCTGGTCTCTTGAAGTATCTTCGACTGCCACCATCAGAGAGATCTTGGTTGCTTTGTCCTCGCTGCTTCAATCCATTAATCAAGAGAGCAGCAGCAGCTTCTTCCTCTTCAGGTTCTAGGAGTTCACATGCTCTGAGCAGGAATTGGAGGCCTTCGTCTTCAGAAGTGGCGGCGGATGTGTCCGGCAAGACAACGCTCATGGCGGCGGTTGAGGCTTTGTGGGTGTTGCGTTTGGTGGGGGAGGATACTTTTTTGGTTGGAGAAGTGGCACGCTTGGTGGGGGAGCGACTGACACTCCTGGAAGCGGGATGATGGGCAACTGGCTGAGCAGAGGCAGCGGCAGTTGGAGCAATGGCAAGGGGGGGGAGGGCAGTTGCGGCGGGGATTGATTGAAGCTCTTGTTGTTCTGTTTGAGGAGCATCAAGAGTAAACACAGTCTTTGTGAGCTCCTTGTAGCTGAATTGTTCGGAATCTAGGTCTGCTGTGGGTTCTCTTGACCTCAGTGCTGTGATGAGTGGGGAGTCCATGCCGCTCTGCAATGGGAGGAGGAGGTGGTTGGGTTGATCAGATGCAAGGAATATAACGTTACGGTTGAGATAATTGGGTGTTTGTATGTAAGTAAGGCTTACCTGGACGTTTTTTGACGGTTGTGCTTGGTAAAGAGCGGCTTTATCACGGAATTCTATGGACAATTGGCCTTGGAGATTACCTTCTCTACTTTCTACGGCCATTGGCTCTTCCTGGATGGGTTCTATCTCCATAATTGCTTGTATCTCGGTTCTTGGACCTGTAGAGAGTAGATTGGAGCTAAGGTTTGGTTAGAATTGTGCTAAATAATACCACTTCCTCTGCCTGAATGAAGAGGTTGTTGGCCCAATGGTGTCAACCTCAGCGGAGATATAAACCCCCAAATTGCATCAAACCGCTTGAATCTGAGTAACTACTTACGTACTTGTGTCAATGAGCTACTATTCAGCTCGGTTTCTCGCAGATTGGTGGTAAGAAGTAATCTCAGCCAACAACCTTGGAGATATCTGCTATCTTTATGAGCTCTAGGCGCTCTATACTTTATAAATCGGAATACCCACTTTATATTATTGGCGAATCCCCGATAATTTCTCTTTGTTATGTGTCGGACTGTCACCAGGCTCTTCATACATATCTTTCAGTTGGGTGGGCCAAGCGCAGTCTCTCCCCGCATCTCAACAGCCTACATTTTCCCTCTCCCTCTTCCTCTCCTCTCATCCTTCTCTACACCACATCCTTCATCTTTGCAGCTCCAGCCTTGGCAGCATTCGCCTGCCTCGTTCCACCAAACTCCCTCAAATTCGTCTGCCTTGCCAACCTGCTCCCAAACTGAATTGCCCTCTTCACCCTCCTCCCCGCCTCAACCAGCCCCAGCTCCTCCCCCAGCACCCTTCTCAGCACCTTCTTATCTCCTACCCCCAGCGGCTGTGTCAACTGGCATATATCCCACAACCCAAGCTCTTTTATCGCTAATTCCACTACATTTTCATCCAAAAATGGGTGTCTCGTCTCTCGGAAATGATCCGCTATTAACCGGTCATCTCTCCCTAGGTTTCTCACCCATAATCTACTCGTATCCAGCTCCATTTCACTGTTTAGTCCCTCCCATCTACCTGCTCTGAATCTAGTTCTGTGTCGGCCATAGCCGCCAAATAATTCGTCAGCCCCGTGGCCTACTAGTACCACCCTTGCTTGAGATTCATAGTCATGTTGACAACATGTGTATTCAGGTGTACCAGGAGGTGGTTGGTGTTGGTGTTGGTGTGAGGAAGAAGAAGGAGAAAGCAAAGAAGAAGATCCCATCCTCATATTTCTATCATTCTTCTCTTCACCATCACTATCTTCAAACACTAACTCCACCAATTTCCCCCGTCCTTGCCCAGCAAACCATAAAGCCATACCAATGTTAAAATCCATATACGTATCAGCAGGAGCCAGTAAATGGAGCAACCTAGATCGCAACGCATCTTGCTCCTCTTCTGTAGGCTCTCTCATCAATAGACGCCATTGCCGTTGAGGTGCAAATGTCTGAAGTTCTTTCAGGGCACTGATTGCTGATAGGCGGTCGGGGGAGGCTTTGTTGGGGTCGAAGCATACACATACCAAGTCTATCGGCCTTCTGTTGTAGGAGGGGTTCTTGTTGTCAATAGAAGGAGAAGTAGTGAAAGTACTATTGGTGTCTTTAGCTTCTCCTCTCCCTTCTTCCCTTTCCTCTTCTTCTCTCTCTATCTCATTCAGTGCTAGGTGAGTGAGTGCAGCAATAAGAGTAGAATCCACTCCTCCACTAAACATAATCATCACTGGAGCTGGAGGTTTGTCTAAAGGCAATACTGACAGTTTTGTTTTATCCAAGGGATTAGGGTAAGAATAATCATCGGCATCGTCATCATTGCGAAAGGCAGGTCTGTCAATGGTTTTCAATTGGATAGTCACTGCTGCTTGTAATGCATCTAGTACCCTCCTCATTGCTATATCGCTACTACTACTATCATGGGTATTGTCATCAGTACCAACAACAATAGGGGGGCTTATCAAATGGGGAGGTCTTGTAAATATTGTGTTCAACATCTCACTAGCCCATGGTACCCTTGTCAACACATTACTATTACTATTATTATCTTGGATATTGAGACGATACAGGCCAGGAGGCAGTTCTTGAAACCCTTGTGATATAGAAGGACTGGTACTTTTCAAATCTCCAGGTGACAGATGGGATTCAGATGATGATGGAAATGGAACTGATGATGCTAGAATCAGTTTTTGAATTGTTTGACTATGATGAGAAGAAGAAGGAGAGCGTTCATCAATATTGTCATTATTATTATCATTACTTGCTGTTGTACTAGCTTTGTATAGCAAACTTCTTCTCCCAAAGGGATCTCTTCCTATCCATAATGTATTGGTAGGAGGGTGGTAGAATACTAGTGACCAGGGTCCTTTGATGGAGGATAAGGTCTGAGGAATAGTGGGGGTGGAAGATGAGGAGGAGGAGGAGGAGAGGAGGATGGCATTGAGGAGGGAGAGAGCATCACTGGAATGAGGAGGGATGTGGAGTCCAGAGTATATTTGGCCATTGAAAAGAAGGGTACTGCCAGTGGGGGTATCTATGAGGGGGTTTTGAGAAGGTGTGGAGCAGCCTCTGAATTGAAGGAGGCTGCCTGAGAAGGTGAAGGTGGATGTGTCGGTGGGGTGGGACTGTGAGGAGAGCGGAAGGGGATGATGAGGAAACTGGAGGATAGAAGTGGTGATTTGGGGTGCGGATTGTGTACCATGTGAATGTCTTACTGTGTGGGTTGATTGATTATCGGGTCCCCTGCAACGTAGAGGGTGCTGAAAGTCATCTGGATGCAGGATTGTTTGATCATCTTCCGTAGCTTTGAGAATATCGTGGTCAACTGTAATCTCAAGAACTTCTGATATGAATAGAATGCCGCACATTATCGATGGATGGAAATAAATGACGAAAATGGGGAAAAGGAGGTCAAATTTCCTTTGACTATGTAGCTCCGCCGACGACAGCTGTTGCCCTGCATCTCTCTCTCTCATCCAGTGCCATACGGGTGGAAATGTCAAGTATACACCCTATTCACACTTATAAGGGAGTGTAGATAAAAATAAAAGAGGCAAAGCCTAAATCTGGTAAGTGCATTCCCAGCTGTACCGGCAGATGTAGGCTACAAGTGGTTGAATTGGGAATTCAGGGATCTTCTTCAACACTACCTCCAACACCCTGGAAAGAAGAAGAAGGTCAGCCTCCCTGTGATGGTACATGTTGAATTTCTTTTCTGTGACTGCTATGATAGGCACCATAAACTGATCAATGCAGGGCTTTCCCTGAGGAGGGCAGAGCATTGGTGTGGTCTGCAATTCCTATTAAATTGGAACCTCCAAGCAGTTTGGATGTGTGTCGGTAGTAGAAGAAATAATCTTGCAGAAATATACACCAATGGCTTTGATCAGTCGTTAAACGCTATCAACATAGTTATTGAGTTCTTACGACGCTTATTAATCCCCCCTGTTCTACACAACTTGCAAGGAGTATTGCTGACTCCGTGATCGATCTGGGAACAGAAAACAAATGTTGAAGAAGGAATTGCGAGTCGTGACAAAGGCTATCGAGCCACCTAGCACATCAGACGACCCTTGCCTCCAGAGCCCCATCACCCCATCCCCACGCACAGCTGAAAACCCCTACACCGTCCCAATTCGTCTCCTCCGACTCCCATGGCTCCGAGAATCAGCCCGCATTGCCGCCGAACGAGGCAAAATAGCCGCCGCCTCCAAATCAGACTTCAACGCCATCAACCACTATGCTCTCTCCCTCCAAGAACTCGCCTCCAAACTCTCCCAACAACCATCAGACGCTATGGACCTCCTCCAACGCGCCTGTGAAGTCTACTCCACAGCTGCCGTACTGAAACCAAACCAACCCAGCCTCCTTTACAATTGGGGCGTCGCTCTCAGTGACATTGCCCGCATAATCCTCCCCCAAGACCCTCAGGAAGCAGCAGCCTGTCTCCTGGCTGCAGCAGGTAAATACGAAGGTGCTTCCAAGCAAGACACCAAGAATGCCCAGGCTCTCAACAACTGGGCGCTGGTGCTACAAGACTTGGCGCCATTGAGACCAGAAGCGGAAAGACCGGGGCTGCTGAGAGCCAGTGTGGCTAGATTTAGAAGAGCTATTAGGAATCAACCTGATTTTGATAGAGCTATATATAACTTAGGAACTGTTTTGTATTCTCAAGCATGTATAATGCAAGAAGAATTGATGCAAGGTAGTAGTAATAATAGTAGTGGTAGCGGTGGTAATGTATCAGCAACAACAACAACAACAACAACAACAGGGGGAGGAGGAGGTCAATCACCCAATGCAGCACCAACAACAACATCAATCACTACTGCCAACAACAACAACAACAACAACAAACAATCATCATCTTCATTACTACAAAAGTATAAAACCCCCCAAGCAGCAGAGAAAGCAGTACGCAACGCCTTTGCTCATGCTGGGCAATACATCGCTCTCGCCTATTCCCTCAGACCAGACCGTCCAGTATATGGAGAATCGTTATCTGCAATACAAAGACTGCTACCACTCCCTTATGTTAGATGTGGACCTCTGTTACACCCAATTACCACTGATGACGATGGAATCGGGGAGGTTTGGGTGAAGAGTTGGTTCGCAATTGATGCTAAAGGGTTTAGGAAAGTACGGCCTCCAGTTGGAGAACAACAACAAGGAGGAAGAGGAGAGCATCAACAACAACAGCAGCAGCAACATAATCAGATATTATTATCATTCGACGATATTACAGATGCTCAAGTATGTGCTGATCCATCTCTGCCTTCTGGATATGCCCTGTGGATTGGCACAACAACAACTAGTAACAGTAAAAATATTAATATTAACAGTGTGATGATGATTGGCGGGGTGCTGTTGGTAGCAGAGAGCAGTGAGGAAGCACAAGGATGGGTAGATGCAGTGAGATTGATAAAGGAAGTTGTGAGGTTGGGCAATGAGAAGGTACTGCAAGAGGTACTGGGTGGAAAGTAATGATAATAACAATAAATGATGAGCTAGAGAGAGAGAGAGGGGGGGGGGGGGGGGGTGGGGGGGGAAATAGTATTGGGTTATTTAAAGGAACGCATACATAAT
>Ga0114919_10000603_pt1 | contig 28270 bp, 50 predicted proteins | sample BlataG_FD_88682 | JGI IMG/M metagenome (GOLD analysis project Ga0114919, IMG submission 88682) | Deep subsurface microbial communities from Black Sea to uncover new lineages of life (NeLLi) - Black_00105 metaG | ecosystem: Environmental > Aquatic > Marine > Oceanic > Sediment | place: Atlantic... | reverse complement strand
TGAAATAAAAATAATACATTTGCCTTCAGGTTCCCAACATCATCTTTGGGTCGCATGAGGCTTCTTTTCTGTTGACCTACTTACCTTCTAACCTTCTAACCTTACCCATTAATCCATTAATCCATTAATGAAGGTGGGTTATTCTTGCTTATCCTGTCCGACCTGACCTCGGACGATGTATATTCGCCCTGATCTCCGATCCCACACATGCGCCCTGATTTCAATATTTTGTGTGCCTGATCTTTAGCTTGGTCTATTGGCTGATCATTTATGGCTTAGGGACTTCAGGTTTGCGTAGGCGTATATGAATTGATATAAATATGTATGCATTGCATTGAATACCTTCTTAAACCTACAGATACTGTAGAATGGCGTGGGTCATGTGTGTATGTGTGTATGTGATATATATGTATTGATGTAGGCACAATATTAGGTGGGTTATGTGTGTGATCATAAAAAGGGGGCCTTTCTAGGCCCCCTTTTTATTTCTTTCTGGTCTAGTATTCTTCCTGGCTTCCTTTCTGATGCAATTTCATTAGGTGATAAGCTGTGTAGGTCTCATTGACATGGGCTATTAAAGATCTATCCTCCCCATCCCATTGATCAACCTCATATGCAATATATAGCCAATTGACACGGAAGATTGCCAATATGTCATGTAGGCCAGAATGATCAATCATAAGCCCTTCCTGTAGAAAGACTTCCCATGCCTTCATTGCTACCTCGGTACGTTCAGCCAATGTAAATGACATGTCATGTCTGTCTGGCTCAAGGGTATTGATTATATTTCCCAAATCACCCATCACCTTTTTTATTCTGTCTTTCTGTTTGAATGACGGAAGATGATGGATTAGAAAGACAAGCATCCCATGGGTTAAGCCCATGATTAGGCTATCAAGGAACCTTATCCAGTCTTCTGAGAATGGGCGGGTAAAATAATCAGACCCATGTAAGTCATCCCACGGCTTATGGGTGGCTTCAGCGTACCTGCCATTTGGGTTATCACAATATGTACACATGGTCTTGCTCCCTTGTAGGCTGCTGACCCATTATTACAATTGTCAATGAACAATGTTGCATACATAATATAATGCATTTGCCTTCAGGTTACCAACATCACCTTTGGGTAGGACGAGACTTCTTTTCTGTTGACCTACTTACCGAGGTAGATGATCCTCATTAAAGGTAAATGGTCCTCGTGCATCCTGTCCGACCTGACCTTCCCAGGTAAACATTCGCCCTAATCGTCGCATCTTAACATTCGCCCTGATCGTCGCATCTTAACATTCGCCCTGATCGTGACCTTGACACATTGACCCTAACCTTAGATGACTCCTCCGCCTTTAAAAACCTTCAACCCAACTGCCTTTTCTAGACCGTTCAAATCAACATTTAGAAATGATCTCTCTTGACTACCTTGCTCAAATGAGATACCCTCTTGTTCCAAAAACTTCTTGAAAGCTCTTCCCTGTTCTATATCACGTTTACCCCCGTCAGACATAAACTTGATGAATACAGTCTTATTGTCTATCATCGACTCAATAACAGGGCTGATGATGTCTATTGTATCAAGTTTGAGCAAGCTAAAAAGTTTCTTGTCCCAAGCATCGAGTGCATTTGGATCATATTTCATTGTTTCTTCTCCTTTTCTTTCACCAAATATGGAATTCTTCCTCGTCTTACTTCTTCCACCAGGTGTTAAGATGGAGCAAGTATTCCAACAGACCATCGAAGTGCCATTTGTTCCTTCTCCATCTTTCAGCTGACTTCAAAGTCCTAACAATCTTAGGCTCCATAATCAGTTTAAAATCTCCACCGCTTGACCCACTAAAAGACACATGAGCAAAAATATAGCCTTTATTCTTACCCACATTGTCTTCCTTCGGGGACCTTATAACCCAATGCCCAGGATAATAGTTCCATTTTCTCTTACCAAATCCTGGCAGCTTGATGGGTGGTGCTTTCTCCATCGTGAAACCTAACTGTTCACAAGCAACCTCTAGATCCGCTTTTGTAAACCTACTCATGATTTTAACCTCCTTTTGTGAACCCACGTCATTTTAATTGTAAGTTAGAACCCGTTTTTGGTAGTTGCATGATACATTAATATCATTAAACCCACGCAGCTACTAAATTAACCAGGTTTGACGTAGAATCCGTGCATCATCAACAATGTCATTTAATTTTATTGACAATGCCCTTTGTTTTGCTACCTACGAGTCTACGGCCTAGCCGTCCTGCAGGTTTGCCTTTCTTAAGGGCGTTCAAATCACCTAATACCCGAGCAAGCCTGTACAATTCATTCCTTAAACCCACCATGAACCTCCTTTAGCTGACCTTTCCAAGGTCCTCATATGAAACAACCGTGACAAGAAGTTTGCCATTCCTCACCTGGGCCCCTATAGTAATCCTAAACACAGACCTGCAATCAGAACAAGTATGCCTGCAATTCTTATCCCATGATTTAGGATCACTGAGGTCCACCCACAAAAGACTTGTCCCACATTCAGGACAACTAATCTTCAGACGATTGAAGGACACCTTCTCCCTCCTCCCCTTCATGTCTTCTTAACTCCCGCACTTGCTGCCTCCTCCACTCCTCAATATTTGTAACACCTTGTTCTTCCCTCAACCTCACCCTACAATCATCGCAGACCTCTTCCAAGAACATCATCCTACCACATGATAAACAGAAACCATCTGGCTCTTCCTGCCATTCTTCCTCATACTTCTTCAAGGTCTCCGCCCTATTGTCTACTACCTGACAGAAGAACATTTCCTTGACCCACTCCTCAAATGGAATTGTGCCTACATTGACGGTCAAACCCTTGCGCATAGCAATTACAGACCTTAGCATAGGCCACTCTTCTAGAGGACCTTTACCTTTAGGCATCCATTTCATGTAGGCGCCTCGCATACCTTCTAGAAGTTTAACCCTGTAGGCAAACTCATCTATATCCTCTTCTGTCAATAGTTGCCCAACCTCAACAATCACTGTTAAGAAGATAATCTGTCGAGTGGTCTCCCATTCCTCTTCTGAGTATATCTCTTTAAAGAAAGGGCACCTTGTTAGATCCCAGTCTAGGCTCATTGGTCTTGCTCCTTAGATTAAAGGTAATGATGGCCCATACTCCCCAAACAACTCCACCACCTTCTTTGCCGCTTTCTGTGACGCTTCATTCCGCCCGTCCACATATTTCGAATCAGCTATATAATACAGCCATTTGAACACAAGGCGAGTAAAGCTCTGTTGAAAGGTATTATGAGCACAGCCCATTTCCTCAACAAAAGCTCCAAACCTTACTTCCTCAGACATAATGTTAAGAAAAGGCATAAGATGATCTCGTATCAATGTTAGAGCCTCTTCTCTACTTTGCTCTTCAAGGTTCATTGGTCTTACTCCTCTCGCTTTGAACACCTCGGAACAAAACAATTCTTTAACTCACCTGTTTTCCGATTCATATTATCATAGATGCCTAAAATATCATGGCCAAAATCAGAATCAGGAGAGGTTAATAATATATCCAAATCCAAAGGGCATTTTGCGTGGGTGGCAACAATATCCATAATGATTTGTACTGAGTCTCTCTTAATCCCGGCCCTTTTGAATATATCTAAAGCTCTGGCGACAATCAACCCAACTGTTTCTGTCTGTGCTTCATCCAATTTTGCAAATTCTATATGCATAACCTTACTCCTCTTGTTCTACGAGTCTGTCAAGTACGACGGCTGCTGCCTCCAGCTCCTCTGGATCAACATCATCAATGAATTGACCCTCTGACCCATATCTGACCTCAAACATCTCCTCATTGTCCTTTAGACCTAAGGGTGTGCATTGATCTGTCAAACCCTTAATCCTTGTGTGTTCTTCCTCGATATACTGCATAATCGAATTATAATATTCGAGGAAGTTCCCTTCATATCGTGCTATGATCAACCTTTCTTTCACTTCCTCACCCAACTGTTCAACCTGTTCAAAGATGTACTCATACAATTCGGGGCCAGCAAGGGCAGCTGCATCTGATGTCTCCGCCGTGATTTTGATAGGCGGAACGGTAAAAGGCTCACCCTCCCTGCTGCAGAACAATTGCAACAGGTTGATTAAGATTTGAATATTGGGTGGCTTATCAACTCCCAGAGGGTACTTTTCATATATAACCTCTAAGAGCGATTCCTCCAGGTCAATTGATTTATTATGCATGGTCTCGCTCCTTTGTGTATGCATATTTTGTGTATGCATATTTTATGTATGTTATAATGATAATAAAATTTCCTTTAGGCTTACAACATCATCTTTAGGATTTTTGATCGGCTTCCCACACTTCAAACTCATCTACATCTTTGAACACGAGGTAATGCTTCTTAGGCATCGCTCAACTCCTTTTTACTAAATCCAAAGCCGCTTCTATCAATTCTCCCTCTGAAAAGAAAGGGCCCACTGTGATTTCTATATCTTCTCTCCAAATATAGAATTCATAATCTGTCTCCCACATCCACAACCTCACAATGCCTAACCCTTGAACAGGCACAGCATATGGCCGTTGGCCCATAACCTCATCTTCACCTACCACAATGTAAGGACCCTGATATTTGTCAAATGGCATCACTTTGCCGCCTACAGCCTTAGCTATAGCAGCATGGAGAGGCCACTCTGTGCCATCAGGCTCAATGGCTGTGATCGGATCTATCCTTCCCATTTCTCCTGTCATTGGTCTTCCTCATTATATTCATGTAATCGTGAACCTCACCACATACCTCACACACAAGTGCTGTCTCAACCTCATCATCTGCAAAGATGGGGTGTACTCGGTCTGATTCTAAAGAGACATTCTCAGGCACACAACCTATGCACCTGATCTCTCCGTCAAAGACCACAGCATCAAAATCATAATCATAAGTTTTCACAAATCCATCTCTCCTGTTTCTTGCCCTTCAGCCTCAGCCTGAAGGAACAATTGATCTGCACACATCTCACACAATTCCGCACCATCTGTTGGCTGACCACATTCCCTACAAATTGTCTTACTCATTTTCTATCTCCTTACAATTGCATCTTTTACCTATAGGCGGAGGCAACACTCTATGCAAACCTAGAAGACTATAATATGTCCCTGGAAGCTTCAGCTTGAAATCTTGTTCGCCTTTATATACCGCGATATCAGTACGGACATATGCATTTGGATTAATTGCAAAAACCTCACGGAGGAAGTCTCGATGAGCATGCCAACAAGCAAAGATTGTTCTTCTCCCCCTATAGCCAAAGGTATCTACAGACCACTTTGTTCCAGGACCTCTTGTGCTTTTGACCCTAAGAATGAAGGTGAAAGCTGTACACTCCTTATTCTTAGGATCAGAGACGTTTGCAATCTGAAGGTTATAATTATACAACTCTCCTGCCCTCATGCAGGCAAGCACAAGCTCGCCCTCTTGCAACCCTCTAACTAACATGACCTTGCTCCTTTATTTCTTTCACAAACTCTCCAGGCACCCACACGCCTCCGACGAACCATGAATTGCCTGGAGCAACTGACACCCTATCCTTCCCTTCACATTCTGGACTGACATAATGTTCTACTACGGTGCAGAACTCCGCTACTATAACATCGTGGATGAGCTTCTTGGTAGGGAGAGGCTGATTGCGAAAGAAATCAGATTGCTTAATACCCTGATCAACCTCTACTTTTGTTCCTTGCTCCAACATGGTCTCGCTCCTTTATAAGGCTTTGAAGTTGCCCTCTTCGTCTCGCTCTACCCTCACAGCTTCCCCAGGGTTTACCGTAATCAAGAAAGCACTCTTACCAAAGTGCTCAAAATACTCCGACAATGTGCCTACAGGTCCTAAGCGTTCACCTTCAAGAACAAATTCCATTACATGACCTGCAAAGGCTTCAGTGGTGTTACATAATTGTTTAGGTGCAGCCAGCAACTTAACTTTAACATCAGCCGTTGTCTTAGCCTTACTGTAAATGGCCGTCATAAGGCAAATGGCTCCCTCAGATGTTAGCTTCATAGCTAATCAACCTCAAAGCCTTCGAACACGCCCTTGGCATAATCCTTCCTATTTGCCAAGACCCATTCTTCGGTAGCACTGTAACCCATTTCGCCCGCCAGCTCTGCTACCCTGGGTTGATCCATCATATTGGTCGCGCCTGATTCGCGCACCGCATCTAAGCCATCTAACACTTCTGGGGCAACTTTCATTGTCTCGCTCCTTATTTATAGTGCACCTTTGATCAACCAGAACCAAAAGCCAAATATTACAGCCCACATGACAAACAGACACAGCCAAATCTTGATTCCTCGCCACATGGTGCCTCGTGTAGCATCCTCGAAGCCTTCTAAGATGGTGTAATAAGCTCCTACAAAAAGGCCAAGGATGCCTACCAGAACAACCAGTATTCTACTTAACAAGAGTACTAATCCCCTTTGCTCTTTCCCTCTCCGTTGGAGGTGGAGGCTTTGTGAAATTCTTTCTTATCACAATCCTCTTCTTACCAAGAGCTTCCACAAATTCAACCTTTCGGGAAGCCTTCATACCTTTGGCCCTGAGATTACGGACTCTCGCCTTCGCCTGGGCCTCCTGAGCAAGAGGTAATGTGCAATCAATTACCATCACTTTTTTCCATCCTTCGGGGGTCTCTGACATTGGCCTTGCTCCTCTGTTTGTATGCATATTTTATGCGTATATATAATGTAATGAAATTGGCTTTAGGCTTACAACACATTCTTTAGGGTTCCAAAGTTGCTACCTCTTTAAGTGGTCTTGCTCCTTTGCTAAATGATGTCCATATCCTCCAATGTAGCCTGAGCAGCATCATCGTCGTTCCCACAAATCTCTGACACTTCTTCAAACATGATTGCTTCTTTGGACCGCTTTGTACCCGAGACCTTATCAGCCTCTTTCTCCGCCTTAGCCTTATGATAGTAATCTAAAATAGAAGAAAGGGCCTCAGTCTTATCAACAAAAAGAAGAGGTGCAGAAGGATAGGCATCAAACAGGTACCACTCATCTACGAACCACCGCTCCCTACGGTCATGGTATCCGCAACCGTAGAAGGTGATCCCAAGTTCATCCTCAGCACCCCACAGGGTAACAAATAGAAATTCTCCATAGTTATTCTCAGAAAAACTAACCGATACCACGCTGACATCTGCTCTATGAAAAATCTCAAGGAACCTTTTGTGAGATACACGGTCAAACAATGCTTCATTTTTTGTAAGGCCCAGCTTGCCTGCGCCTTTGTACATGGCCTTGCTCCTTTCAATTTTTATTATTAATAATGATAAAACAAAATAATACAGTTGTCTTTAGGTTCCCAATACATTTTTTAGAACATTTACCAATAAATCTTAGTAAAGAAAATTCTAAAGAACCAAGGTATCATCTTTGCTGATGGCGGTGACCCTTTATAGGCGCCAGCAAAACCTTTTGTTGAAATGCCCTCATATTTTCTCTCATCTGTCTAGGAGTTACAATAGCTACATGACCTTTCTTCACTACGGTAACAGCCGCCACATCATCCTTAGCAAGGGCCTTCTTTACCTCCTTCATCACAGTCTCTTCATCCACCTCTGGCCCAAACTCCTTAAACCTCGGTTCTGCATCTGGGTCAATTGGGTGTTCTATCATTTCTTACCTCCTGAGTTGACCTGTTTCTTGTAGAAATGACCCTATTCTAACCACACCGTTTTCCCTTCGAAATGACCCTGATCTCAATCTCTTCCTTAAACTATAAGAACAGACCCTAATCTCAATAACCAACATCTTTTGGGTCATTATCTACCCCTACAGGTTGATCTTCTTCCCTCTTCTCCATAAATATTCCAGGGATAGATTCTAATGCAGTATATTCGTCGACTTCTCGTATGAGATCATAACTTGTGCGTTCTCTGAACGCGATACACTCGACTCTTTTACCAAAAGCCTGTACTGCACGTACCAACCGTACAAAATCACTGTCGCCTGATACTAGAATCAACACATCAAGATTCGAAGCTTCCAGCAACATATCTATCGCCAAATCCATATCCATGTTGGCCTTTATCCTACCTTCACTGTCCCTGACCCATCCCTTTTCAATAACCTTATAGCCCATATCTCTCAACGCAGATATAAATCCTTTGACAGGTTTCGGATTCTCTGGGTCCACTGACACATAGATATTACAGCGAAGTAACTCCCCTTTATCCTCTGCAAATTGCCTCAATTCCCTATAATCAATAGGTGTCGCATCCTTTTTGTATAGGTTAGAGGCATCAACGTACATTCCAATCTTAATCATTATATTGTCTCCTTTACAAAAAGGGGGCTATGACAAAGCCATACCAACCCAGCGAAGGTTAAACCCTGCGGCTTAGGCCCTATCGATTAGTGGCTCCTAAGCACTCATAGCCCCCTTGCCCTCAACACACAATTTATTTGTCGTCCTCTCATTACTTAGGAATAGGGGCAAGTACAAAGATGTTAATGAGCCTGTCCGCAATAGCTAATGCTAAGCGGGCACCTACTGCTTCCAGTGCTTCTCCCGGAAAGTTCTCTTTTAACTTATAAACAGAAGCTCCCGTTTCAGCCACCTGGGACACGAACTCAAGGATTTGTTCTCTATTATCTGTTTCATCAACAAACAATAGAATCATATCCGTAAGTTCATCAGCAGCTTGCTCAATCATCTGTTGACCCTGTACTCGCCCCGTGTTTACAGATGGCCCTTCTATCGGTGTACCCATTACATGTCCTCCAATTCTGAAAATGGTCCTGCGTCTAGATTCTCTAGTTTTTCATTCAACCACAATGAAATTGCTGCTTCCGACTGAACCTGTGCAAGGTAATCCTCCATGTAACCAAGCAAAAACTGATGAAACACATAAAATGCCTTTGCAGGATCCTCCGCCTTCTTAAATATATCAGTTGCAGTAATAGATATTAAATGCAATACAGCTCCAAAACTATTAATAGTAGAATATAAATGACTCGTCATTGACTGTGTTTTTTCACCCCTTATTATTGCTTCCTTGAATTGTGTAATAAACACCGTAACAGCCAGATCCTCCGTTTCTTTTGCTTCTTCAAGTAAAACACTTATTGTCTCTAATAAATCTTCTTTTGTTTTCATAATTTCATCCTTAAGTTAGTTGTTAATTGTCTAAGTGCTACTGCCAAAGCTATCTCTGGAGCTATAGGACTATCTCCTCTATACTCTTTCAAAGTTTTACCCACTATCAGAGCTAACCACACTCCTCTTTCCCTATCAGGTGAAACAACTGCAAGCATTCCTCTTCCCACCAATACTCCCATTAGTTGACCTAATGAAGGAATCCAACAATAATCATATCTATAAAATTCTCTATGAGCTATATAAGATTCCTTATCCATCCTTAAGGTCCACAAATTAACAAGCCTCCTGTTAGGCGTCCTATCATCTCCTGTCCTAATCACATAACAGTCACCCCACATAGGGCGCCAAGTATCTTGAATGAACGGATGATCTATAGCCTCAACGTACTCATCACAGATCATATGAGTATATTGTCCATGATATGGGGCCCAGCCCTTCCCTTTGACCTCTTTCTGAATGGGCAGAGGCTTATCAATTTTTGCTATATCAGCCTTAGATGCTGTCAGGCCCCATGAGTCCATCAGCTACCTTAGATATTGTATCTGAAGTCATAGTTCTGAATGAATCTATCCCATTCACCAATAAAACCTCAACAACGTTTGCTTGTTGTCGGCCAATCTTGGGTGCCAAAATATCTTTGATCTTTTCCCTTTCAGCCAAAGACATTTTTATTCTTATCCAAGGTCTATTCTCATAGTACTTAGTTAAAGATGGTGGCAATTCTGTTTGTGCAGGGTCCATTTATTGTGCCTCCTCATGCATGAATGACATAATATAATATATAGTAAGTATCTCATTGTTCTTAGTGGTACTATAAGCGGAAGACGATTGCTTTACTGCTCCTTACTTCTACTCCCACTGGAGTCCTAAAATACCAACCATCTTCCTGTTCCCATTTGTCTACTTCCTCATCGAATACAATCTCAGTGACCTTTATTAATTCCCCCTTTCCACACAGTTCCAACTCCCCCTTATGATTACGCCTATAGCAAAGAATATACTCATCGTCAACCATTTCAATCTTACAAACGCCTTTGTAGTGATAAAAGCCTACCCTAGCAGCCAGTGGCATCAAGAATCCTTAGGATCAACAGTTGCAGATTCTACAGAAAGTCCTTTCATAAGCCTGCTACGAGCCTCTGAAAAAACCAACGCCATATTGATAGCCGTCCTCAGGTCAGTATCATTACTAAATCTCCAACCATCTAGTTCCACTGTTCTTTCACTTGGAGGATCGCCTTTAATGGCAAATTTCACCATACGAACCTCCAAGACCACTTGATCAAGTTTTAGCATTGGCATCTTCTTCTCCTACTTCTTCGCTACGTTCATCTTAGCCATGGGATGAAGCATGAACACAACAAGGCCATCTTCAGTGGCGAAGATATCTACAACTCCTTTAGGCCATGAAATAAAAGTGGTCTTACCATCATCAGTATTGACACAGTAACCTACGCCTGTAACAAAACCTTTCAACACCTTCGTCAGCTTCTTGTCAATAGGCTCAAGCTGTTTCTTAATCTCTTTTGAAGACATAGTCATTGTTAGATCTCCTTACTACTCTAAATTAGGTCTTCTCACTATTCTAAGGCCATCTAAGATTGTATAAATAACTTCTATCATATGCATTTGAGTCTCGGGATCATTAAAATCTTCCGTCATATCCAAGACTGTGGGTAAGAAAACCGACCTCGTGATACGAGCTATCACATAAGCATCAGCTTCATCGTCTGAATCAAATTCTACCCCCCACTGTTTATATATAGTTAAAGGAATAGGATTACTTTTACCCTTCCCTTTAGGAACAGACCCTAATGCATATTTCCTAACCTGTGCAGGGCTTATCATAAGAATGTTTCGATAGATTTTCCCTTTCTTTTTCTTCTCACTAAGAGTAAACAATATAGGTATCTTCATCTTAAATAACATCATCTTCATAGCTCCAACTAATTCGCCTGTTTCATACATGATTCTATTGTTCGGAATAAAAGCAAAATCCTCAATACCTATAAGGCTAGGCTTTTCAGGTAATGACCTTAGCCACACTCCTAATTCTTGAACTTGAAACCATATTCTTCCAAAAGGTTGTGTTCTATCTAATTTTGTAGCATCAAGCAAAGCATGCGAAACTACCTTCCCAGAAAGCGCATTAAGGCACACAAGGCCAGTCTTAGTCAAACTCGGATCAATCCCCACAACTAATCCCCTATCATGCGCCTGAACCAAGGCTTTACTCTTCTCCCCGTTTTATCGTGTGTCTTCTCGCGTCTTCTGTACCGATGATCCCTCAACCCTTTAAAACCATCCTTCTTAAAAGCAGTAGCCTTTTCTCCCTGAATCAAAACCTGTTCCTCTGCCCTTCTCATATATTTTGTATGATTTGTTCCTCCCCTTATGCTGAATGAAGAATAGATCCGATAAAACTTTGCATCAGATGCTCCACAATAATGACACTTAGGTTTAATAATAAAAACTCTACCCTTTTCATCTTTTTGAGCTATAGATTCATACTCCTCCACAGAACAAGCCAAAGTCAACTCACCGAAGCAGCTATGCTCAAACTCATACATAGGCACTAATCGTCTACTTCCTCCACCGTCACTTCATACCCCTCTCTAGAAAGTTTTGCCTTCTGTTGTGTAGCCTCACTCAAAGGCATAGGTTCAGATGTATGACTTCTTTCTAAACCCTTTTTAAGAGCAGATGTTTTTATGCCCTTAACCACAAACATCTTTTCCTTCCCCATTAGTTTACCTCCAGCCTTGAGATGCCGCCTTCTTTAATAAATGTTATCCTTTCCGAGAATGAATCTTTAACCTGATCAAGATGAGAGATTGTCCATATCCGTTTACCTTGATCATACTGCATCTTCAATAGTTCAAGTATATACGTTTGGCCTGTCTTGTCAAGACTCTCTGTAATTTCATCAAACATTGAAAACCCAATTGGCTTTGTTGCTCGAGATTTAGCTAAATCATTCATAGCAGAGAACAAAGCCAATGATAACCTTCGTTTCTCTCCCCCACTATACATCTCCCAACGAACTTCCTCAAACCCAGGGCCAGGCGATACAAAAATTTCAAACCTATCCTTATATTGATCTTCCCTTTGCTTCAACTCAACTTGTGTTTCAAACCTTACTCTTTTATTCAATCCTAATTCACTAAGATAATAATTTGTTCTATTCTGAAATTGAGGAATAGCATTATCTATCACCACAAGCCTTAGCTCATTAAAAGCATGCTCTAAAAAATCATATACCTTATGCTTGAACCTAAGTTTCTTTTCTTTATCTTTAAGATCCTCAATCTTAGCCTGTTCCTGCATAAGAAGGTCAATCTGTGCTACTATAGAACCAAGTTCAATATTTCCTTCTTTAATCTCTTCTCCCATTTCTTCTATCTGAACCTCAAGAACTTCAATAGCTTCTTCATCCCTAAAAGTAACCTCTTCCAAAGTTACTTTCAATTCCTTTATCCTAACTCTATTTTTCTCAACCTCTTTTTCTCCTCCCTTCTCAAGCCACTCTTCATAGTTGACAACGAGACTTTCAGTGGCAGTAAATTCTGTGTTTAACGAGAGCAATCTATCATTTAAGTCACCATATAATGACTGAACTTCATTATATACGTCGTCATACGATTGCAACTCACACTGACGTTGACTTAGAGCATCTTGATACTCACCGTTTAAGTATTCATACTCTTGTTCCATAGCCGTCAAATTCAAAGAAATAGATTCCTTACACTCCTCATCTATAGACCTTCTACAAACTGGGCAATCTCCCTCCATGTCCATTATCTCCCAAAGGTCAGATATACTCTTTTTAAGATAACTTATATATTCAACACCTTCCTCATCAGCAACAGGTATCTCCATTAAAGAAACCTTTTGTTGAGCCAAATCCTTAAGCTCAATAAACTCTTGTTGAGCATCGCTGAGGGCCTGCTCATATAACTCCTGTAAAGCTGGTAACTTTTCCTTAGCTTCATTATATCTTTCTTCTGATTTAGAATGAAGTTCCAAAGTTTCCTTTGCTTGAGCTAAAGCCCATTCAGTTTCCTCTCTAGAAAGCAATCCTTTAGCTTCATCCAATTGTTTCCTAATACCAATAATCTCCACCTCAATTGCGTTTATCTTATCCTCCCACTCACCCTCCTTCTGTCGAAGTTCGTCTATATCTTTTTCTTCCGCACTTTCTTGATGAGCAGAGACCCTAACCTGAAGTTCTTCTATTTCTTTAGTTATCAGGCGACGCTTGTCCATAGCCTGATTGCGAGCACGTTCAAACTCTGTTATCTGAGGAAACAAAGTGCCAAGAGCCTTCACTCGCTCCGTAGGACCTCTGTCTACTAAGATAGCGGCAGCTCCTTGACCATAATAAATCATCATTGTAATAGATTCAGCATCAGCTTCAAGCCAATTATATATGTTTTCTTGAGTCACTGTATCAGTCTTACCAGTCAATCTTCTTTCAGAAGCTTTATCTCCCACAATACCAAATCTTAATGATTTAAGGCCTTTCTTAGCTCTCATACGCTCTATATAATAATGAGTACCCTCATCATCCATAATAAGTTTACCTATACCCTTATTACATCCCCACCTAATAATTTCTTCTGTAATCTTTCCATCAATACGAGCAATCAATCCTGTTAATATCCAATAAAATGCATCAAAGAAAAAAGATTTACCTGCCCCGTTTGAATCCATCCCTACTTCATCTCTGTTCTCCCCTTGCAATAAACAAAAAGAATGATCTACCATACGAACCTTTAAGTTCTTAAAAGGTCCTAAATTTTTTAATCTCATCTCAACAGGAATCATTTATACCCAACTCTTTCATTTTCTTTAAAGCCTCTGGAGTAGGTGTAATAAGTTGCCTTATCTTTTCTTTAAGAAGAGCCTGATGTTCAGGCAACTTACAAATAAATCCCTTCCTTTTCCATCCTCCACAGATAGGACACTTCTCTAACGGTGCATCCATTATAACAACTTGGCTCCTTCTTCAAATACTCTTCTTTTAATAGTCCCAGGCTTTCCTTTCCACTTCTCTTGCACATAAGCCCTTAGCATATCTTTTGAGGACATCTCGAGAACTTCTGAAGGTTCTTTATTACCTAACGATTCCACCCTGGAGAAAGTCAATTCTCGCCTTTGCAACTCCCATTCTATTATAAGGTTTCGTACGCCGTATTTTTCGTGCGCAAATTTTCTAAGCATTTGCTCATCAACAACTCTAGAAACCTCCTCAGGCACATTCACAACTATCTTAAGGTTACAATCATCTAAATCTAAATCAAGCCCATGTATCAAATCTTTTAATCTATCATTTATTAACTCTGGAGTACTGCTTTCTTTCCAAGTAAATTCAGTCACATAGAATGCACGATCTGGAATAGCAACCAATTTTGATTTAACCTTGCCGTGTTTCAACTGTACCCATTTGAATCCATGTTCTTCATTCCGTTCCCCGAAGTTCAACCGTGCAAGTGACCCACAATAGTAATCCTGATTACCATTATGATAATCAGCTAAAGCTACATAATCAAATCCTTTAAAGGCCGACTTAGAAATGCCTGTGCCCATTTTATAATTGACAGGGCCAACAATGCCCCCTTTAACAGGGAAATGACCCATTAAAATATTATAAGAACACTGAGATTTGACTTGTGAAGGTTCAACCCACTTTGCAGGGTCAATATTTCTCTCCCAAGGTTGACAGACCAAATAGACTTCCTTATGAATTGCAAATCCATCCACTGTATCCACAAAATAAATTCTAGACCCTCCAATAGCCTCAACCAAAGCGCGCATACCTAAGTGTGCGTGAAGATCATCCGTTACTTTATCATGCTGTCCAGGAATAATAACTAGAGGTATATTCATACTAAGAGCAGGCTCTATCATTCTAGCAAAAGCCACCCTGGCAAACTCACCTGGGCGAGGTGTATCAAATATATCCCCAGGCATAAGAATAAAATCTACATCTCTTTTTACCATCCACTTGAAAGCCTTAATGCCTCTATTCCTTATTTCCTTTAACCGATCAAGGCCACCTTGAGGATACTTTTCCCCAAGGTGAATATCTCCTATATGCCCGAACTTGATCATACTAATTCTACAGCGCCTTTCCAAAGTTTCTTCTTACCAGTTCTCCGGTTAACCATGATTTTTGGCTTAACCTTGTAAGCATATCTCCCTGACTTTGTGCCTCGCATTTTAACTGCTCCTGGGCATCTGTCACAGTTTGCAATCCACATAGAGTTAGGCAAATCTTTAGTAGAGCTATAATCAATCGCAACACACCTAAAAAACATTCCTGTTTTAAGCGCCTGACGGCGGGTTTCACCTGCTCTTGGTAATCTGAGCGCAAGACAGTCATAATTTGGTCTCCTATATATGGCCCTTGCCTTTTCACTTTCTTGCAAAACTCTAAAACCTTCAACTATCTTCGGTCCCATGTTCAAATTTCCTTGTCATATCTTCTTCTAAATGAGTTACCACCTTTTTCTTGAGCTTATTAAAAATTTTAGGTTTACTCATTAACCACTCCCTAGCCGCTTCTCTTCCCTGCCCCATCCTTTCACTTGTAGGTACAAAAGCAAACCAACCTCCCGCCTTCTCCACATACCCATACTGTAGTGCCGCATCCAGCACCTCTCCTGCCATATCTATACCCCATCCGAAATAGATAGCAGTTTCAATCTCTCGAAACGGATCACTAACCTTACTTTTAATAACCTTCATCCGAGTTTTAGTAGCAATAACCTTTTTGCCTGGAGTTGTTATCTTACCATAACTAGCCACCGTCACCCTCTGAGCAGAGAAAAACTTCAACGCCCTACCACCTGGAGTATCAGATTGAGGTGCCCACTTACTTGCCCCTATTACATCTCTCAGCTGATTTATAAAAATAAACACTGTATTAGATATCTCTAACGCATCTACAAGTTTTCTTATACCTTTAGCCATAATTCTAGCTTGAGCCCCAATCTGAACATCCTCCATCTCCCCCTCAAGTTCAGCCTTTGGCGTAAGAGCCGCCACCGAATCTACACCAATCAATCCAAACTCACCCGTTTTAACAAGATCAATAGCTATTTGGAGAGCCTGTTCTCCATATGACGGCTGTGACAATACCATTCCTAAACCATCGTCGTCCTCATGGGTCCTTATACCGCATTGACGGGCCCATCGCAAGTCCAGTGAATGTTCAGCATCTATAAAGGCTATCAGTTCCCCCTGCTTTTGAGCCTCTGCCATAGTTGTTAAAAGCATAGTGGTCTTCCCCGAAGATTCAGGGCCAGAAATTTCAGTAAGCCTCCCCCTAGGATATCCCCCTACACCCAAGGCCCAATCCAACAGAATAGACCCTGATGATATAACCTCAATAGCATCATCTATTTCTTCCCCTAGAAATCCTACAGCTCGATCTCCATACTTCTTCTGCAACTTGTCTATAGCATCATTAACAACTTTATTGCTCATCTTTTCTTCCTCACAATGCCAAGTTTATATAACAATGAACGCAAAGTAATAAGGTCATCTTTAAAAACATCTTGCTTTTTCTTATCATATATGAGCGCCGCAGGATGATACATTGCAAAGTAAACTACTTTACCTTCATAAAATGCCTGGCCTCTATATTTAGTAATACCCTTAAACCCCAATACCGCATCCAATGCCACACCTCCCATCAAAACCACTATTCGAGGTTCAACTTTTTTAAGTTGAAGATACAACCATGGTAAACAAGCCTCAACCTCTGAAGATAAGGGCTTCCTATTATCAGGTGGACGGCACTTAAGGATATTTGACACATACCATTGATCATCATAAAGGCCAAGCCTTTCAATAACCTTATCAAAATTTTTCCCAGCTTGACCTACAAAAGGTCTTCCTTTCAAATCCTCATTCTTACCAGGAGCTTCCCCTATAAACACAACAGCGGCATCTTGAGAACCTCGTCCAACTACTACGCAGGTACGAGATTCATGTAAAGGACACCTTTGACATTCAGTTATTTTAGCCATTATAAATAACCAAGCCAACCTTAAGCTTTTGGCTTAAGGTTGGCTTAATCAGAGGGCATTTCACTTCTTTTTACTACTTGTTTTCTTTTTAGAAGAAGCTTTCTTCTTTGAGGATTTTTTCTTTTTCTTGGGTGAAGGCTCCTCTTCTTCCTCTTCCTCTTCATCCCATTCGTCAAGTTCTTCTTCTTCGAGACCCTCATCCCAATCTTCTTCCTCTTCCTCCTCCCCTTCTTCTTCTTCCTCTTCTTCGATTTCCTCCTCTTCGACTTCCTCTTCCTCCTCCCCTTCTTCTTCTTCCTCCCCTTCTTCTTCTTCCTCTTCTTCTTCCCCTTCTTCTTCTTCCTCTTCTTCTTCACCGAACTCAAAAGAGGTATCATCTTCTCCAAGACCGAGAGCTTCATTTATGTCCTCAATAGAAGACAGCTCTACCAACCGATCAAGGCCATCTCCTAAAAGATCCTCTGAGTCATCGAATTCTTCTCGCCAGCCTTTAGGCATAGGCTTACACTTATCCCTAGGAACAGGCTTGACAAAATATTCGGTATCATACTGACCCGAACCTCTTCTCTCAATCTCGAAGTCATATTTACTTGGGTCACCCCAAGTCTCAGATGCCGCATAAGAGTCAATCTGTTGGAAAATCTTGATACCACAACCATCAGTGCCACCCAACAGTTTGACCACCGGGTCAAATTCAGTCACAATACGAACCTTTTTCTCCCCCTTAACTGTCTTGACCTCCTTATGCGACAGCACTTCCACTACGCCAAGATAAAAGCGACGACCTATATTCCAAGCAGCATCGCCCTCAACCTCTTGACCCGCCTCCATGAGAGCATCTATGGGACAAACATCTGGCATGAGACCACGTTTACGATAGCTACCGAGACAAACAAACCGTCTTCGATTGCCCTCTATATCTTCACCCCAGTGAACACATGCTCTTCTATATCCTGTAACTACACGAAAGCGAACATCTTTAGCTTCCGAGATTTTAAGAGCTACGCCCTGAGATTCGTCACCCCATGAAGGCTCTTCCTGTTGCCGTTTCTTTCCCAAAGCTCTCCTCCTTAAATTACTTCATCAAGATCAGGAAGATGGCGAGTCTTTACTGTCTTCAATCCCTCAGATTCAGCTTCGCGAGCTGCAAAATCCAAAATCTGTTGGATAGCAAGACTGAGAGCATTCGTTATCTCTCCAGAGGTATTCATACCCCACTCCTCCTTAAGATAGCGACGCACTTTAGCCATCGTTGCAAATAATTCCTTAGGTTTTGCCATGTTCATCTCCTTCTATGTCAAAGTGTACTGTTTTACCCGATCGAATATCTAGCTTCTTTCCTTTTGGCAGGTACAGTATACCATTATCAATCAACTTAATAATTGTATTATTTATAGCAGTCAAATTGTAAGAGCGCCCAGCCCATTGAGTTGAAACAACTCGAGCAAGACCCAACTTCCTCTTAACCTCAGCCTGTTCCCAACGAACTATCAAATACGCCTTAAGAGCTTTCTTATAAGGTGCCGCTTTAAGTTTACCTGCTTTTTCCTTCATATTCAAAACACTAGGCAATACGCCTTCACCTTCAAAGTAGAAAATTTCAAAACGAGTCCTGAAAGCGTCTTTTGTTGTATCAATAGTGGGATTCTTATTCTCAGCCAACAACGCCTCCCGAAGCTGATTCATAGCATCAGCTTTAATAACCTTTAACTTTTCCTCCAAGGCCAAATCCCGTTCTTCCAATTGTACAACTATAGAACCCCATAAAGCTGCCTGATTAGTCTGCTCATCAAGGGCCTTTACTATAGCAAAAGGATTCTCCCTACGCCTAGGACCTAAAAGCATATCTGTTTTAAGATCAGATATAAGAGTGCGATCTCCAACTGTTATTTCAAAGCTCAATGCCTCCCTCGGAACCTTATCAAGGAAACTTTCATCTCGAGCTTCAATGTCTTTCCTTGCACCTGATTTTGTCATAGTGCACCTCCTATAAGTGAATATATAGTATTTGAGTACAATTTCTAAAGTTAATGCAATAATAATTCATAACAAAAGCCCTATAAGCCCACGTTGCATTCTTATCTGTTCTTGAGAGGACCAATGAACCTGCTCAACAGAAAATTCTGTAATATCCAATAAGGTATCTCTTTCGAGAGTTTCACTCAATTCTTCTCCTTTTAATAATTGAAACTCATTATAAATTCTATCCCTACGCCCCAAATAATCAAACGCTCCCACTCTAATTAATAACTCAGTTGTAGCATCCTTTGTTATTCCAACTGCCATATAAGTTTTCAAATTAGGAAACTTTCTATTCTTTCTACACACTAATTCTGCAACTGCCTTTTCTCCTATACCTTTAATGATTGTCAAAGGTGGACGAATACCTCCATGTTCTATTTGATACTTAATTCCACTATAACGTACATCTAATTCAAGTATTGGTAACTTCAATCTATAACACTCAAACCCATAAAGTTTTGTTTTATCTCGATCTCCTATCTCTCTATTCAATAATGATACCATAAACTCTAAAGGATAATGCACCTTAAGCCACATCATCTGATATGCAAGGAAAGCATAACTAACCGCATGGCTTTTATTGAAAGCATACCCTGTTGCTGCTTCTAAATTACGGAATATCTGATCAGTCACATTTTTACTAACACCTTTTGACTTACACCCAGCATAAAAATTTTTCTTCAATCTTTTAAACAAAGGTTTATTTTTCTCTTTTTGAACAACTGATGTCTTTGCAATTACTTTTCTATACTCATCCGCCTCTGTTAATGAAAATCCTGCCACCTTATGAACAATCCTCATGGCTTGTTCTTGGTATACCATAATACCATAAGTTTCCCTTAATATCTTCTTCAATGCAGGATGAGAAACATAAAACTCCCTTCGTTTCTTATTTTCAGCATACTCATCTATATGATTAATAGAACCTGGCCTAAATAAAGCAATAACAACAGCCAATTCCTTTAATGTTCTAGGTTTAATTTTTCTAGCCGTATCTGTCATACCTCTTGTTTCTAACTGAAATGCTCCCACAGTATATCCTCTACAAATCTGATCAAAAACTTCTTCATCATCTAAAGGAATTTTATCCAGAGATATTTTGGTCATTATCTAACCTTAGAAGTTTGTAAACTTCCTCAGATGTTAGTTTCATTCCAATGCAAATATCTCTGAAAGTTTTTAAGGAGGGTAACTGTGCCCCTCTTTCATATGTATAGACCTGTGACCTTGATCGGCCAATTGTTACAGCTAGACCCTCAGCTGACCAAGTAGCTTTCTCTATACGAAGTCTCCTTAAATATTCTATATCAATAACTTTACTTACAGTCAAGCCACAATACCTACAAAGGCCACCCCACGGATAAGAATAAAATTTCATCTCCCCGCACTCAGGACATCTTATAGGATTACCGGTTAGCATTAATTATATCTAATGTTTCTTTAACCACCGATAACGAAGCTATCCCCAAAAAGTCAATCTTCAACAAACCCATTCCCTCAGCATCATACATATCTAACTGCATTGTCCTGACTCCCTTGATCAATTGCAACGGAGCTATTTCTCTCAAAGGCTGATCTCCAATGACTACACCCGATGGGTGAATTGAAACGTGTCTAGGAGTGCGACTCAGTCTAGAGGCATATGCAAACAATTTCGGGTATCTCCTCTTCTCCCTTCTCAATTCAGGTATAAGTTTTAGAGCTTGTTCTATTGTAGTTACACCCTTATATGGAATCATTTTTGATATACGGTCAGCCTCTCTTTGAGATATACCCAATACACGAGCAACATCTTTAATAGCGCTCCTAGCTCTTATAATTGAAAAAGTCATTATTTGAGCTACGTTAGCTTCTCCATATTTATCTTTAACATATTGTAACATCTCCCCTCTTCTCTCCTTCTCGAAATCTATATCAATATCAGGCATCGACACACGACTAAGGTTTAAAAACCGTTCAAAGATAAGACCATATTTTATTGGATTAACTTTGTGAATACCTAATAGATAAGCAACAAGAGACCCTGCTACTGAACCTCGCCCAAACCCTACTAAAATATCTCGTCGTTCTGCTTCTTTGACGATATCCTGCAAAATTAAAAAATAAGAAGAAAATTTCAGCTTCTCTATAATCCGCACCTCATACTTTGCTCGTTTAACATACTTCTCTGGCTTACCTTTAAGAACTTCCTTGACTAATCTCCTCAAGGTCTCTTTATCACTTAAGAAGACTGTCACGCTTCATTAAGCCTTTCTCATGCACCACGTTCAATAAGGTTATTTGATTGTGCCAAATTTGTCTCCACCTTTTAGGAGAAGGATTATCCATTATCTTATCTATTATTTCAATAGATTTCAATGTTCTGGATGAACAGTGAGACCTAATAAAATGGATGAACAATTCCTTATCATCTAAAAGGGCTTCAAGTATCATACTGTATCTAAGGAATACATATAAATTATGAAGGGCAATCAGCGAGCCGGCTGCTGTACCAGGTTCATCAAAAACTGAAGGGTGAGGAATTTGCTCACACACTGGACAATCACAAGGCAATTTATTCAAAAGCCCCGAAGACTTTTCTCCGAAGAATATTCGCCACTTGGACGGGTTCCCCATAATTACACCTGGCGACATTGGCGTATGATAGCCCCTGAACTTAGCACCGTTGCCCGTTGGCGTGGCAGAATCGTACGTCAAGTTGTCAATGAACTTCGATGCATACACAATTGTAGGGACTACTTCAAACCCCGACACGCCGAGTACATGGATGTTCCTCATAAAACCATGAGCCATAGCAAAAGTCAACCCAAACGCTTGTTGTAACGGATCATTAGGCGGCTTCAGCGGCAATGAATAACCATCTAAAGGAAAGTCTTTAACTGCATCATACCATTCCTCTAGCTGAGTGATAGACATACCGTGAAGAACATTATATAAAAGAAATCCATCCTCAGGCATCTTTTTCCTATTAGATACAGCTATATCATAATTCTCAACAGATTTAGCAAGAGCCGCTTCAAATCTTTTTCTACTATGTCCACCCTGTTTTCCTACAAGAGGAACATCTAAAACAAACCCCACTTGGCAGTTTCTCTCCTGCCACCGAAGCACTTTAATAGGTTGCAAGGCTTCTTTGACCCGTCGGGCTTCTCTCCAATAACGATCTCTTTCAACTTTTGTTTCCGCTTCATGGGCCAACCTTTTGAATTTCTTTACCAACGATACAAGCTGAAACCCTCCGGAGTCACCCATAAAGAGAAGTTCAGGTGGGAGTTCAAATTCTTGTCTGAAATTAGGGTACTTAATTCCGTAATAAGCTGAAACAAGTAAAGCGGGATAAGTATAGAAGGAGTTTTTGTTCCACCAGGTAAACTCGAACCTCTTACCTCCAAAATGGTATCCTTTCCTTCTGTACGAACGATTAGGGTGAAACGCTTCGGGAGAAGCCGCAGGCACATAGCTAACCGCCAAGCGTTTATCTTTCGGGATAACATTTGAACCTCCTGGTATGGCTGCTGGAATAAAGGAGCAACGTTCCATTTTCTTTCTACTCACTTACGGACCTCCTCATACAAAACCTGATATATACTATTAGCAGCATTCTGAGACAATTTCGAAGCTTGAGAAAAACTTATCGATTCCTCTTTTGTTATATGAATCAAATTTTCTAATGTCAATTGTGCCTCCACAACATCTGTTAAAGATGCTACCGATTCTTTTACACCGAAAAGGCATTCTTTCGGATACATCTCAGGATAGCAAGCCCTTGCTGGCACAATTGGGCAAAGACCATGATAAAGCCCTTCCAATACAGAATAACCAAATGTCTCCAAAATGGCAAATGAAATAACAAAATGGCCCTTCTTAAGTTCATCAAAATAAGCCTTCTTTGTAGGGCAAATCATAGCTTCTACTGGATAATTATTAATATCTTTCTCAGGAATTTTCCTTGGAGTGAGAATTCTAAATCTAACTTTATTTCCCATCCTTTCCGCCAATTCTAAAAATGAATCCTTACCTTTATCTACTGCCCATCGGTGATTAAATATTACTATAGGTTTCTCCCCAGGAGGAACAAGAGGAACCCCTGTTCTAATCCCTATACCTGGACAATACCACTCAGTAGGTATAGGCAAACCCGTTACTTCAACCTTATCTACTCCATTCCATCCACTCACCAATTTCTCTTTCATATATTTCGTGGCGACAATTACCTTATCATATCCTTTTAACCAAGCACATTCAGACCACCTCGCCCAATCCCAATGTTGAGAAAAATCACCCTCAACCTCTGTTCCTGCATGAAATAGACCAGCAAACCGAACATCCAACTTCATTATATCTCTATAATATAATAACTGATCAAATCCAGGCCACCATGCTTCAGTGAAAAAATACAATTCTCCATCTTTCATCTTGTTAATAATAGTCATATTCGTATGCATTACATAATTTATAAAATCTTTAGGCGGATATACAGCATCAACAGGAAAATTAACAATTTCTCTATACCCAATAGGGCTACCCTGATATTGAACTTTATCCGAAGGCCAAGTCTTATATATCTTTTGGCAAATCAAGTCGTGAATCATCGCCTCCGGACGGCCCTCATATCTGGGTGGCGCTACTACAATCAGGTCTCTCATATTCATAAGCTCCTTGCCAATTTATCCTATTCTTCAAAATGTACCCAAACTCTATTCTGAACCATTCTATTAGTTTTATATCAGGCTCAATACCCCATGCCTCAGTATAGATATTGTATTTTGCTTTTATTTCATGCTCCATATTCGTTATAACCGTTTTAATAATATTATCCTTCTTTTGCCCAGGAAAGCCTATAAGGAAAAAAGCTCCGCTAAACCACTTCATAACATCCTTCGGATAGATATCCTCAGAAGGCAATCCTTTATTAAGAACCTCATTTCTTTCCCTATCATCCCAAGATTCAATTCCTGTCCAAATCTCCACCCCTATAGGAGAAAACATTTCTTGAATTACTGAATTAGATCGTCTAAACTCCCACCTCTGCTCAAACAAAAGATTAGTTCCAATTATATTCTTATGCCAAATTGTATCTTTCAAAAGCCAAAGTAAAAGTATAGGCACTTCCGACACAGACCCTGACATAAAGACTTCTAACTTATATCCCCCTTTAATTTTCTTCAACTCTTCTTCCCAAATAACCCTCGCTTTACGAATAGTGCCAACCTTATCTCTCCAATAATCACAAAAAGTACACGCTGAATGAGAACATCCAAACCCAGGTAATATAAGAATTTCTCTACCCTCAGATTCTCTGTGATCAAAATATCTTATCATTTTGCTAATTCCAAAAATTCCTCTCTCGCTTGAGCATCTTCTAAAAAGATGCCCTTCAATGAATTCGTTACCATGATACTGTTTTGCTTACTTACACCTCTAGCTCTCATACAAAAATGAACAGCCTGTATATGACAAGCAGCACCTTTAGGTTTCAAATATTTCATTAAAGCATTAGTAATTTGATCAGTTAACCTTTCTTGCATTTGAAGCCTACGAGAATAAATATCTAAAATACGAGCAAGTTTACTTATACCCGCCACCCTTTCATTAGGAATATATGCAATAGTGGCTTGCCCAAAGAAAGGCAGCAAGTGATGCTCGCACAAAGAATAAAATTCAATTTGTTTTAGCATAACCATCTGATCATATGCTTCTGAATCAAACGTCGTCAATAAAATCTTAATTTCTTCTTCTGAACAATTATAACCATGAAGTAACGCCATATAAGAATCCGCCACCCTTTCGGGAGTACCCTTAAGACCTTCTCTTTCAAGGTCCTCTCCGATAGCTTGTAACAAAGCAGTAGTTGCTTTTTCTATCTCATAATAATTCAATCTCATTATCAATTCCTAAAGTTAAAGTTTATGTGTCTACGGTATAAATAATATAGTAAAACGAGAGTCAATCTAAATACTATAAACTTATTTGATGTATATCTATGACACAGTAAAAAGGGGAAGTGATCAATTATGACCACCTCCCCTTTCAAACCTTTAGAGGATTAATATGGCTTAAGAGGTCAGTCTTCCTCTTCCCAATCTTCGTCCTCCCACTCTTCCTCTTCCTCTTCCTCTTCCCCCTCTTCTTCGTCTTCCTCTTCCCCTTCTTCTTCCTCCTCCTCCTCCTCTTCTTCTTCCTCAGGTTCAGCCTTCTTCTTCGCCTTCTTCTTCGAAGTAGTCTTTACCTTCGGACGACCAGGGCTCTCCGCCTTCTTCGGCGGCTTGCCCTCAGTGAAGGAATAAGATCCATCCTCATTCCTTTCATTGAGGATGCTGTTGATCTTCAGCCCTGTAAGAGTGGCGGTGACAAGAGAAGAAGCATTAGCCGTAGGCTGGCATCCCGCTTCTTTCAAAGCCTTCGGGATCGCCTTCTCAATCTGTTCCCGAGGCTTACCTTGAAATAGCAGTTCCGCAACTACGGCCTGACGACCACCACGGAATGGGTTTTCTAAAGCCCGATACTTACCCTTCCGCAAAGTCTTACCCGGAAGAGTAACATCTGAAGACTTAGCCGGTGCAGCTTTGGCCGCTGTCTTCTTCTTCGTTCCGCCACCGGAAGACTTTGAAGAAGTCTTCTTCGTGGCAGTTTTCTTCTTTGCAGGCATTTATCATATTCTCCTGTTAAAGGTACATTTCAAATAAACATAAGGGGAGGATCATTTGGGGCATTGTCCCAACATATGCTGGCACCCTGGAGCGAGACCTCCTGAGGTTCCTGACCCTCCACCATTTGTACTCACAATACAATATATAGCATTTACGCATGCTTTCAAAAAATAATTACACTATTTTTCATATTGGGTTTTATCTTCAACTCTCGCCTCTGCAAATGCTTTCTTCCTATTCCGACAGCTCTCACATACCCCACAATGCTTTTCTCCTGAATAATAACAACTCCAAGTTTCAAACATAAGACTTCCTAAAACTAAATAGCCTCTCTTGATAAGGTCCACTTTAGTTATTCCAAGAATGCTAGCCGATTCAACCCTCACTCTTTTTTGTCTCCTAAATGTTCCTAAATCCATAGCTAACTCAAATGCCTTAAAAAATTCTGGAGAACAATCAGGATAGAGCCTTTCTCCATCCACTTCTGTTATGTCGTCCAAGTGACTCCCAAGAATAACTTTGTCAAGCCCATGTGCATATGCATAAACCATTGCTATTTGCAAAAACACAGCATTCCTAAGGGGAACAACCACACTAGGAGAATAATTATCCTCTATCTCCACGTCTCCGCTCAACTGCTGATCTTTGCCAAAGATGAACCCTAACGAAGAAATGTCAACCATTATCACCTTTGCGTATAAGCGCTCAGCGACCTTATATACTGCGTTCAATTCCCTAATACCCTTTTGCCCATAGTTAAAGGTCATCAAGATTAGTTCGTCTTTGAGACGTGCGTTCCTTACGTTCATAGCAGCCATAGCGACACTATCAATACCCCCAGAACAAATTACTAACATTTTCATTTTACAGCCATCCTTCTCTTTTCTGACGTTCCCAAGGAAATCTAACCCAACGATCTGTTACTTCTATAACATGATCAACCTGATTTTTATTTCTAGCAAACAACGTTGCCGTTACAATAGAAGCAGGCCCCTGCTGACGAACATAACTAACTATAGCTCCAAGAGTCCTTCCTCGATCTACAATATCATCAACTATCAAAATATGTTTATCTTTCATATGAGACAAATCTACCATATTCATATCAAGAATTGCTACCCCAGGTGTTTCTTCTCCTTCATCAGTATAGGTTCTAGCTCGTATAACCTGAAATACAGCCTCAGGCGCTACTTTTCTAGCAACAAGAGCTGCTGGGATAATACCTCCAGCTCCAACACCTACAACTACATCAAAAGGGCCTCTTCCTACAAGGTTTGCTAAACGCCCGCTATAGTTTTCAACCAAATTCCAAAATACACTGTAAATTTGTCTATCTTCTGGCTTCATCTTAATCTCTCACTTTCCCAGGCAATTTTATGTTGCTGAATCATCAGACGAACATTATATTTCTTCCAATGTTCTCCGTCGTTCAGCATTTCGCATTCTACAAACTTCATTCTGTCACCTATATCTTTTCCCTCCAAAGCTGCAGGTTGTAATATAATGGGCATATCCCCCCAGTTAAGAAGAGACCCATAGGGCCCCGTCAAAACATTCCGCATTTCTCTATAATCCCCCATACCAGCTAACACAAATTTCATCTGAACATTTTTCTGTTTCTCATATAAGCCAATCCAAAACTTATAATCTACATCTCTATCTAAATGTGCTATATTAGTAGAAGATAACTTTGGACTTACAGACCAAAGGTTTACAAAACATACTTGTTCAATAGGAATAATCGTACCATTCGTTTCTACCGTAACATGAACCTTCGATTCTATCAAACTTATAAAATCATAGATATCCTTCTGAATCATAGGTTCTCCTCCAGTTATCATAACATACCTAAATTCAGAATATTCTTGATCTATATGATTAATTAATTCTTCAGGTGAATATGTAGTCACTTCCTTAGGATCAGGCTTTATAGAATACCTTGTATCACACCAAACACAATCAAGATTACACCCAGCAGTCCTAACTAAAACTGTAGGCACTCCTGTCAAAAGGCCCTCACCTTGTAGGCATGGATAAATTTCAAGAATCTTCAAAATATTCTCTCCTCATACTCAGCCCATGTTTCATCTGGATCCTCATGTACCCGAACTTTATCTAGTCTAAACGTCAGAAGATGATTAAAAGCCTTTTTAAAATAATAGAAAAACTCCCTTGCCATATTCTCAGCCGTAGGTTCCATATCCTTAAACATTTCAAGTTCATTCAATCCGCCCGGACAATGATCTACAAGATGATCTAACTCTGCTATTACAGCTTTAATCTCTCCAAAATCCACCACCATCCCACTTTTATTCAAACTATTAGCTATAACGAAAACTTCTACCTTATACGTATGCCCATGAATATTTGCACACTTTCCAGAATGACTAGGAAGATAGTGCGCGGCAGAAAACCTGAATGTTGTTCTTAATCTATACATCAAAAG
>Ga0114919_10000600_pt1 | contig 28293 bp, 21 predicted proteins | sample BlataG_FD_88682 | JGI IMG/M metagenome (GOLD analysis project Ga0114919, IMG submission 88682) | Deep subsurface microbial communities from Black Sea to uncover new lineages of life (NeLLi) - Black_00105 metaG | ecosystem: Environmental > Aquatic > Marine > Oceanic > Sediment | place: Atlantic... | reverse complement strand
TTAAATCACAAGCTCTCGGGAGCCATCGACGCTCCGTCTGCTTACTTTATGAAATCACCGCCCAAGCAGTACACCGATGAGGAGGCACGCGTCATGACCGAGGAGTTCATTAAGAAGCATGCCAGGAAGACAAAGAAGGCTGTCTCGTCGAAAAGCAAGAGATCGGTGAAAAAATAAGAGTGCATCTGAAAACGAGATGAAGCATTTCGGGGAGGTGGTTGGATCCACAGGCCACCTTTTTGTTTTCTATTAGAGGCTCTGAGCATCAGGAATCGGATATGGCAGGTTTTTTCATAACCTTTGAAGGAATAGACTCTTGCGGTAAGACCACACAGGCGCGGAAGCTTGCCTCCTATCTTCGCACGAAAGGATACAGGGTGCTCCTGACCAGAGAGCCGGGCGGAGACAGGATTGCAGAAAAGGTTCGAAGAATCCTCTTGAGCAAGACCAACTCTGAGATGACCGACTTAACTGAACTCCTGTTGTACCAGGCCAGCCGGTCACAGTTGACCGAGAGGACCATTCGACCAGCCATAAAAGCGGGTAAGGTGGTCGTCTGCGACAGATACGCTGATTCCAGCCTGGCCTATCAGGGCTACGGCAGAGGTTTGAGCAAAACCATGATCAAGGAATTGAACCGGATCGCCTCCTTCGGAGTTGTGCCGGACCTGACCATACTTGTAGACGTGCCCATCAGAACTTCCTTGGAAAGGAAAAGAAAGGAAAAAACAAAAAAGGATCGATTGGAAAAGGAGAGATTCGAGTTCCACCGAAGGATAAGAGAAGGATTCCTGACCATAGCCCGGGAGAATAGAAGAAGAATAAGGGTGGTGGATGGACGGGGGGACATCGAGGGAACCTGGCAGAAGGTAAAGAAGGTGGTGGAGTCTTTCCTGAGCAAGTCAAACAGGACCGCCAGGAGAACCCGTAGATGAGCGGGAAGCAGATACTCGATTGATTCTAAGCCCGATGAGAATCTTCCCTTCCAGTTTCGCAGTTAATTGGATTTCGCCAAAGGCACGGCTCGATTCCCAGACGCCCAGACGGGGGCGTCTGCCGTCCCGTCCGGGAATCGAGCGATCACCCAAATCTTGGAGGGCAGGATATAATTCCGCTGGTGACGGAAATATAGTAAGTCAAATCTCTGGAGGTCGAAAATGCTGGGGGAATACGTGAAAATCAAAAAATCGGCTTTGTTCGCCGGGGTGGCCATAATCGCACTTCTAATCGGGGGGCTGGTCTATGGCCTGGCCGATAGCCTCTATAGAAGTCTGGAGGAATTCGGCCAGGTGGCCTCGGTGGTTAACTCGCACTACATGGAGGACGTCGATTCCGAGGATCTGATAAGAGCCGGAATTAAGGGAATGCTGGAGACTCTGGATCCATATTCAGAGTATCTCGACCCAAAAAGACATCGGGCCCTGCTGGAGGACACTCACGGGCAGTTTGAGGGGTTGGGAATCGAGATCGCCATCAAGGACGGATGGCTTACCGTGATCTCGCCTCTGGAGGATACGCCAGCCGAGAGAATGGGAATACAGGCCGGCGACAGGATAGTCGAGATCGAGGGCGTCTCCACCGAAGGCATCACCACCGAGGAGGCGGTGACCAAGCTCAGAGGTAAGAAGGGAACGGTGGTCAACATAACCGTTGAAAGGGAAGGCATGAAGGAGCCGATGGAGTATGTCATCGAACGGGACGTAATCTCGCTGCGAGCCGTCCCTTACTATGGCGTCGCTCCGGGTGGAATTGGTTACGTCAGGTTGAATCGCTTTTCCGATATCTCCTCCGACGAGCTTAAAGAGGCGGTGAGCGACCTTCTGCGAGAAGACATCAAGGGACTGATCCTGGATCTAAGAGGCAATCCCGGTGGTCTTCTCACTCAGGCTGTTACAGTGACCAGTGTCTTCCTTGAGCCGGACAGGCTGGTGGTGGAGACAAAAGGTAAGGCGAAGAGCCAGAACAAGGAGTTTCGTTCATCCGGCAAACCCCTCTATCCCGATCTTCCTTTGGCGGTGCTGGTGGATGGGGGTTCGGCCTCAGGATCGGAGATCGTGGCCGGAGCCATTCAGGATTGGGACAGGGGAGTGATAATCGGCGACACCACCTTCGGAAAGGGGCTGGTGCAGAACGTGATCCAGCTTAAAGATGGTGCGGGCCTGAAGCTGTCCACCGCCAAATACCTTATCCCCTCCGGGAGAAGCATTCAAAAATCGGAGGAGTTGCCTGGCACCGTATCCTCGGCGGATGCTGAAGCGGAAGACGAAGGCGATGCTCCGGATTCCAGCACTGCCAGACAGAGGTTTTTCACCAAAGGCGGACGAGTGGTTTACGGTGGTGGCGGAATCGCACCGGACCTGGTCGTGCCCTACGAGCAGCTTTCGCCCCTGGAGTACAATCTGTTGGCCAAGCTGTCATTCTTTGATTTCGCCGTCCATTACACCGTAACTCATCCTGACCTGCCAAGAGATCTTGAGGTGGATGACGCCATGCTTTCGGAATTCAAGCAGTTCCTTGAGACCAAGGATTTCGAATATCAGACGTCAGCCGAAGTGGAGCTGGAAGAACTTGAGGAGGCGCTGAAGGAGGAAGCGGCGTCGGAGCAGATAACCAGTCGGATAAAGGAGTTGGAGAGGTTGCTAAAGGCGGAGAAGGAAAAGAACTTCGAACGGTCCAGGGAGTATGTCCGTTCCGAGATAAAGGAAAACATCTTAGTCAAGCTTTACGGACAAAGCGCCAAGTATGAGGGTGTTTGGTTCGAGCGCCATTCGCAAATCAAGAGAGCAATTCAGATTCTGTCCAATCCGAAGGAGTATGAGGAATTGCTATCTTCGAACTGATTACTTCATCCGGATGTTCTTTGATTCATTTAAGCTCTCAAGGGCTAGATTTATGTTGTGTCAGGACCTGAGTTCCTATGGATCCTGCGGACCTGACACCTTTTAAAGCGTCAGTCACCAGGATTCCCCGTACGGGGAAGAGTGGAGCTCCTGGCGCAACTAAAATTGCATTCGAGTTCCATGGAAACGAAGAGAAAATGCCTGAATTCATCTTCATGATTGCAGGAGGGATGCTCGCCGGGCTCTTAGGCTCGGTTTTGGGGTTAGGCGGTGGAATCCTCATCATTCCCATGCTGACCTTAGTTTTCGGGGTCCCCATGAGGGAGGCCATCGGAGCATCCTTGGTCTGCGTGATCGCCACCTCCTCGGGTGCGGCAAGTTTGTACGTAAGAAGGCGTCTGTGCGACATACGATTGGGGATGACCTTAGAGCTGGCCACCACGCTGGGTGCCGTCGCGGGAGGCGTGATAGCAGGATTGCTGAAGCCTCAAATCTTGTCCGTTCTCTTTTCGATTGTTCTACTTTACACCGCATGGACGATGTTGCCAAAAAAGGATGAGATCAGAAACGCGCGCGACTCTGGTGACGGTGAGCCGTCGTACAAGACTACCCGACTTCCTTTGGGCATGGGCGCCTCTTTTTTCGCCGGAAACGTCTCCGGGCTTTTGGGCGTGGGAGGAGGGATTGTAAAAGTCCCGGTGATGTACATGATAATGAGAGTACCGCTCAAAACCGCAATAGCCACCAGCAATTTCATGATCGGGGTGACCGCCAGCGCCGGCGCCTTCGTCTATTTCTCCCGGGGCGAGGTCCACCCGTTGGTGGCCGGGTCCACCATGCTGGGAGCCTTCCTGGGGGCGACTGCAGGATCGCGTCTGCTCCCCAAAATCAGGGCGGAGTACCTAAGGAAGGCCTTCGTCCTGGTTCTGATATATCTATCTCTGGAGATGCTCTTTAGAGGGTTGGGTCTCCGCCTGATATTCTAAAAGGTCATGAGAAACAAAAAAGAAAAAACCTTAAGTTACGTTAGCACCATCCTTTTTATCGGCTCCTTCTGTGCCGCAGGATTACTGGTACTCGGACTGGGCATGTCGCTTTTTCAGACCAAACCTCATCCTGGTCTCACCACATCCCCCGGTTTTTCTCTTTCCACGTCGATTGGGTCTCTTCTTAGAGGAGAACCGACCGCAGTTATCAATATCGGGATTTTGGTGATGGTGCTGACGCCTTTCTTAAGAGTGGTCGTGGCTGCCTTCTCCTTTCTCCTGGAGAAGGATTTGACCTATGCCTCTGTGGCTTTCGGGGTCATGCTGATACTGCTGGCTACCATGCTGCCGAACCTTCTTTGATGCCAGAAGCCAAATCAACCGCTTCGCGGCAACGTAATCAACCCGTGAATATGAAACACTCAGAGCCACCTTTGATCTTAGTCGACTTCGATGGAACCATCACCCAGAATGACGTGGGTGCACTATTGTTCAAGACTTTCTCCAAAGCAGAAAGCCGGAAGATCGTCTCTTTGTGGCTCAAAGGAGAGATCAACTCAAAGGAGTGCCTGCAAAGAGAATGTGAGTTGATAAGGATCAGCAGATCGGAGCTGAGAAAATTCGCCCTCTCCCAAAAAATCGATGGAAAATTCCCCGCTTTTGTCGATCTGTGTAATAGGGAGAAGATAAGACTGGTCATCCTGAGTGATGGCTTGGACTTTTACATAGAGCTGATTCTGAAGAAAAACGGATTAGGAAAGCTTCCCTTTTACTCCAACCTTCTCGGATTTGAAGGCAGGAAGCTGAAACCCGAGTTCCCCTACTTTGATCGAGGCTGCGGAGGGTGTGGAAACTGCAAGAGATTTCATCTGAAAAACTTGAAAAGACCAAACCAGAAGGTCGTATACATCGGTGACGGGCTTTCGGACAAGTGTGCGGTAACGGAGGCGGATTTCGTCTTTGCCAAGGATGATCTGCGCAGGTTCTGCGAAAAAGAAGGCATTCAGCACTACCCGTTTCACAATTTTGGAGACGTCATTCAGACATTTCATGATCGTATTCTAAACCGGCGAAAGCTTACCTCGGGCTCAATCAAACGTGCCCGTGGAGCATGAATAGAGGTCGGCATGGTGGCGTTCACACCGCCTGAGGGCTCTCGTTTAGAAGAACGCGATTCTTAAGGAGAAAAAGATTCATGAAGGCTGTTATCATGGCTGGAGGGTTCGGGACCCGCTTGAGACCCCTTTCCTGCAATATTCCCAAGCCCATGGTACATGTGGCAAACAAGCCCTTGATGGAGCACATAGTCAACCTCCTGAAAAAACATGGGCTCAAGGATCTGGTGGTCCTGCTCTATTTTCAGGCGGAGACCATAAGAGACTACTTCGGGGACGGCTCCAGGTTCGGGGTGAAGATCGAATACGTACAGGCGCAGGAGGACTACGGCACCGCCGGATCGGTGAAGAATGCCCAGCGCCTGCTTGACCATAGATTTCTGATCATCTCGGCAGACGTGCTGACCGACATAGATTTGAAGGCCGCCTGTGATTTTCACCAGAGAAACGAAGCGAAAGCGACCATGGTTCTATCCCGAATGGAGAATCCTCTCTCCTACGGAGTGGTGTTCACCCGGGAGGATGGCAGGATATCCCGGTTCCTGGAAAAGCCCACCTGGGGAGAGGTTTTCAGTGACACGGTCAACACCGGGATATACATAATGGAGCCGGAGGTATTGGAGCAGATACCCCCGAAGCAGAACTTCGATTTCAGCAAGAACCTCTTTCCTCACATGCTAACAGAAGGTGCAAGGCTCTTCGGCTTTGTGACATCCGATTACTGGAGGGACGTGGGTAACTTAGAGGAGTACTTCGAGGCCCACCAGGACATTCTCCAGGGTAGGATGAAAGTTGACATCCAGGGCAACCTGCTTCACCGCGAACACGCCAGCATCTGGGTGGGAAAGAACGTCCACGTGGGGGAGAAGGTTGAATTCAAAGGAACCGTGATCATAGGACACGATGCACAGATAGGTTCCCATTCTTTCATATCCGATTCAGTAATCGGCGACAACGTCCGGATTGGAGAGGACGTCAATCTCGATCGCGGCATCGTCTGGAGAGACACTTCCATAGGCAAGAGGAGCATCTTGACCGAGGCGATCGTGGCAAACAGCTCCAGACTGGAGGAGGAGACGGTAGTCTTCGAGAATGCGATTATCAGCGAAAACTGCCACATCGAGAAAGGCGCCAAGATCAAGGCCAACGTGAGAGTGTGGCCGGGAAAAAGAGTGGAGGCAGGGTCCATTCTCTCCTCCAGCCTGGTATGGGGAGAGACGTGGAATCGGGAGCTTTTCACCGACGCCAAGGTGATGGGAGTGGGAAATCTGGAACTGACCCCGGAGTTTGCGGTCAAATTGGGAGCAGCATACGGCGCCATGCTGGGCAAAGGATCAACCGCGGTAACCAGCAGAGACGCGGGAAGCACGTCCCGAATGATCAACAGGGCCTTGATATGCGGGCTGCTCTCTGCCGGGGTGAACGTGAACGACTTAAGAACCCTGCCCATTCCGGTGGTGAGGTACGAGCTTAAATCAGGAAGAGAGGGGGGGGGCGTACATACCAGGCGATCTCCCCAGGACCCCAGGCAGATCGATATCGTCTTCTTCAACGGAGGAGGACGGGACCTCCCCACCTCTAAGACCAAGTCGGTGGAGAGGCTTTTCTTCCGGGAGGATTTCAGACGAGCATCTCCCGACGAGACGGGACAGTTAGACTTCCCCCAGCGGGTCATTGAGTCTTACCGGCAGGATTTTCTGAAGGCCATAGATTCCGAGAAGATCAGAAAGGCGCAGTTCAAGGTGGTGGTCGATTACTCCAACGGGGGAGCCTGCGAGATATTCCCTTCCATCATAGGATCTTTAGGCTGCGAGGTTATCTCTTTGAACGCCCATCTGGATCCGCAGAAACTCTCCCGCTCGGACCAGGAGCTTGCCCGGTCCATTCAACAGCTCTCCTCCATCGTCAGATCGGTGAATGCGGACGTCGGCTTTCTCTTCGATCCAGGCGCGGAGAAACTTTCGGTGGTGGACGGCGAGGGTGAGTTTATCCCGCCGGATCTTCTGCTTCTGATGGTGACCTCCCTCTTCCTAAGCTGCACGCAGGCCCGAACGATGGCCGTCCCGGTGGTAGCGTCCATGGGAGTGGAGAAAATTGCAGCCGAGTATGGCGTAAAGGTGGTTCGGGTGAGAAACGATCATTTGGCCATGATGGATGCGCTCTCCATTTCGAAGGCAGACTTTGTGGGAGGAACCAAGGGAGGCTTCATCTTCCCCGGATTCCAACTGGGTGCGGACGCCATGTTCAACGTGGCGAAAATCTTAGAGCTCCTCTCCAGAAACGGTAATTCCACCTCAGCCTGCAAGAAGCGATGCCTGGCGGATCTGCGGAAGAGGTTGGACCAGTACCATATGGTCAAGCGAACCGTCCCCTGCGCCTGGGGTAAGAAGGGCCAGGTGATGCGGGAGCTTTCGAAACACACGGAAGACTGCAAGCGTGAACTGATAGATGGTGTGCGGGTACTGAACTGCGACTCCTGGGTACAGGTGATGCCCGATCGCAGGAAGGCTTCCTTCCATATCTACGCCGAGTCGACAAAGCCGGGCGAGGCGGAAAGATTGGCCGATAAATTCGCCGCCAAGGTCAACCAATGGCAGAGATGACCACAAAGATCAGGCTCACCGAATCAGCCCTCTCGACCCGGCAAATCTATGCGACTCTGAATTCAAATCCTTCTAAGATATTGAGAGCGACAACTGCCCGATAAGATGCGCCGCAAGCGCTGATTCTCATCGGCAGGTGCGAATATCTTCAAAAGGGGCGGGAATTTCATCCCGCCCCTTTTCATCTCTGCCCCACCAAGCCTAAATCCTCCCGCATGAACTCGATACCACATCTTGCAGGGGAATTCTCTCCTGAGAATAAGTCTCTTAAAGACTCACACAACCTTCAAAAAAGTCGATTTTCCACTTGCCAACCACCTTGTCACTCTTATATTGAAAGAAAAGATGAACAGATAAACTGGCCAGACTGGGCAGGCAGAGCCATCGGTCAACTCTCTTCGCTTAAAGGAGGGAAAAATGCCAGAGGAACAGGTTGGAAAGGTGCAGTCCTATTTTCGCAAGATCGGGGTGGCCGCCATCAACATCACCAACGGTGAGCTCTCGGTGGGGGATACCATCCATATTAAGGGGCACACCACCGATTTCACCCTGAAGGTGGAGTCCATTCAGATCGAGCACGAGCAGGTTCAGATCGCCAAGCCCGGAGATTCGATAGGGATCAAGGTGAGCGAGCCGGTACGGGATCACGACACGGTGTTCAAGGTGACAGAATAGTATTTCTAAACAATCAACAAACCGGCGCTCAGATGATAAACAATCGATAGGGGGAAGAATCTCTTTTGTCTCGAAATACATCTTCATCCATAGTTCAATTTCTACTCTGAAATGAAAATGGGAGCGAGGAGCAACGGCATGATCGACTTAGACGAACTTCTGCGGGAACAATTGATCGGCATGCTGGATGATTTCGCCAAGAATTGGCTGGCGCACGACGGGCTGTGGTTTCAGGCGGTGGAGCGGGAATTCGGCATGGAAGCCGCCATCAGGCTTGACCGCAATTGCTGGGAGAAGTTAACCATTGTCGAGGCCAAACGGATAATGGCTCGTCACAACATTCCTGAGAAGAGCGGTCTGGAAGGTCTGAAGAAGGCCCTGAATTACCGCCTTTACAGTCGCCTCAACGTCCAGGAGGTGGTTGAGGAAACAGAGAACCGTTTCGTGTTTCGCATGAACAACTGCCGGGTTCAGTATGTCCGCAACCAAAAGGGTCTTCCGGATTTTCCATGCAAGCCGGTGGGGCTTGTGGAATACAGCGGGTTTGCCAAGACCATCGATCCGCGTATTCGGACAACCTGCATAACCTGTCCGCCGGATAAGCATCCGAAAGAGTATTATTGCGCCTGGGCGTTTGAAATATAGGGTCATGGGCCAAGTGGCAAGGGTCAAGAAAGATGATTAGTTTGGGGTGGGGGGGGGTGGAACGTAGCCGCATCCTTCAGGGTGCGTGGTCTGAGGGTTTGCGGTTGCATCAGGAGTTTCTCCTGACGCACACCTGGTATCAGGACCAGGTTCTGACACAACTTAAAGAAACAAATCTGGTAGGCCGCCCATCCGGGCGAAAAAGGGGATGAGGGTCATGATCGTGTCCTTAAGACCGCGGACAAACCTGACAGATCATCGATTTCAGGATGTTGTGTAGCGTACTCATTCGGGTGGATTAAGTAACGTCTTTCTCGGAACAAACAGTGATTCACAATCTCCCTCCCCATTGATGGACGAGGGCAAGATGAGGGTGGTTGACTCAATGAGTCAAGGGAGCGATATCGGAAATCGCTTCTCTCACCCTCGCATCAAAAGAGAGGGTAAGGGGAATCGATAAGAGGAATCCCAGCTTCGAACATTTAATCTTTTGTGCTCCTTGTGGATGTTATCCCAGATGGGTCTCCGACATCCACAAGAGAGAAGTTGGCGAGGATGATAACATCCTCGCTGAACGAAGGTAGCCACACCTTTCAGGGTGCGCTGTTTGGTTTTCTTATCGCAGGCTAAAGCCCGCGGCTACCAAGTTCTGGGCTAGGTGGTGGTTTTTGTAGCCGCAACCTTTAGGTTGCGCAATATAAAGTCATGAGAATCAAAGAACGCAAACATCGCCTGCCAAGAGAAGCCTACATAGGCAGAGTGAGATGCGCTTTCACCATTTGCGTGCACGACAAAAGAACGCTTTTTGTTTCAGATCCTATTTCTCACTCTATGGAAGACATGTTAAAAGAGGCGCTGGTAAAAGCCAATTGCGATGCTCACATTTATCTCTTTATGCCTGACCATTGCCATTTATTGATTGAAGGAAAGTCAGAGAAATCAGATTTATGGCAGTGTGTAGTTGATTTCAAACGTAAAAGCGGATATTGGTTGGCGAGAAATCATCCGTTGAAGGAATGGCAAAAGGATTTTTATGATCACATTTTAAGGAAAAATGAAGAATTGATCAAACAAGTAAGATATATTTTGGCAAATCCCGTAAGAAAAGGGTTAGTCGAAGATTGGAAAGGATACCCATACAGGGGTTCGACATTGTATGATTTAAATGAATGGTAAAAAGACCAAATGTAGCCGCACTCTTTAGAGTGCGCAGAGATTTTCGCAGACTAAAGTCTGCGGCTACAAAACCGAAATCTTAAAATCTATTCTTACAAATTATGTTAGCCAAGGTTCTATCCAGCGCGGTATTGGGAATTGACGCCTACGTCGTGGAGGTGGAGGCAGACATCACGCCCGTGCTCCCTGCCTTTGCCACGGTGGGTCTCCCAAACGAGGCGGTCAAGGAGAGCAAGGAGCGGGTTATGTCCGCCATCAAGAATTCCGGCTACATTTTTCCCAACAAGAAAGTCACCATAAACTTAGCTCCGGCAGACGTGAGAAAGGAAGGCTCGGCATTCGATCTTCCCATGGCTATTGGCATCATAGCCGCCACCGGCCAAACGGCAAGAGATAACTTTGATGAATACGTCATCCTGGGCGAGCTTTCATTGGATGGAAGCTTAAGATCGATTCGAGGAGCCTTGTGCATGGCCATGCATGCCCGTGAATGCGATAATCTAAAGGGAATGATTCTGCCCAGGGAGAACGCCAAAGAGGCGGCAATGGCAAAGGGACTGAAGGTCTATCCGGTCGAGTCCTTAAACCAGACCATAGATTTTCTGGAAAATGGCGATACCATAGAGCCGTTTGAGATCGACGTGGCTGAAGTCTTTGAAAGGGCAACGGAGTATCCCATCGATTTCTCCGATGTGAAGGGTCAGGAGCATACCAAGAGAGCTATAGAGGTGGCAGCGGCCGGAGGGCATAACATAATATTGATTGGCCCGCCCGGATCAGGCAAAACCATGTTGGCCCGACGGCTTCCCACCGTCCTGCCCAACGTGACCTTGGATGAGGCCCTTCAGACCACCAAGATTCACTCGGTAGCCGGGCTTCTCCCACCGGATACTGCGTTGATAGCCACCCGGCCTTTCAGATCCCCGCATCACACCATAAGCGATGCCGGGCTGATCGGCGGCGGAAGAATCCCGCGGCCAGGAGAGGTCAGCCTGGCCCATCACGGCGTTTTATTTTTGGACGAGATGCCGGAGTTCCGCAAGGAAGTGCTGGAGGTATTGAGACAGCCTATGGAGGACGGGCGGGTGACCATCTCACGTGCCGCTATGACCCTGACTTTTCCCGCCAAGTTCATGCTGGCCGGAGCATTAAACCCGTGCCCTTGCGGATATCACGGCGATCCCTCGCACGAATGTATCTGTACGCCTTTTCAGATTCAAAGATATATGGCAAGAATCTCCGGCCCGCTTCTGGATCGGATAGACATACACATAGAGGTGCCGGCGGTGAAGTTCAAGGAGCTCTCCGGGCAGCCCACCGGGGAGTCGTCGAGCGCGGTGAGAGAAAGGGTAAACGTCGCCCGGGGAGTACAACTGGAAAGGTTCAAAGATGAGAAAGATATCTTCTGCAATGCTCACATGGAATCCAAGGAGATCAGGAAATACTGCCCCATCGACGATGATTCCAAGGAACTCCTTCGGCAAGCCATAACCCGCCTGGGCCTCTCTGCCCGCGCCTACGACCGCATTTTGAAAGTCTCCCGCACCATAGCCGACTTAGAATCCGCCCCCGACATCCTGCCCCAGCATATCAGCGAAGCCATTCAGTACCGAAGTTTGGATAGGAGTCTGTGGATGGTCTAACACATGCAGGGCGAGAGGCAGCAAGGAAAGGAATTCGAGGATATGAGAAGAAGAATTTTGGGGACCGCAAGAAGAAAAAGGACGGATAGACGCATTGAGAAAGACACGAGATTGACCGCACGTTCGACATTGGCCTATACCATCTTTACCGGTCTAATTCTGGTCGGACTTGTCTTCACTATCTGTCAGCAACAGCAGTTCAATAAGAGGCAGCTGGAGGTATACGAGCTTTCGTCGATACCACAGTTATTTATCGACTCCATCGAATTGGACAGCTTATTTCGGTCTACCGGCTACAATGTCATTTACATAATAAAGAATGCGGGAAATTCACCTGCACTGAAGGTTAAAACCAGTTCCCGAGTCACGGCACGTAAGTTGAACCCGTTTAACAACGAACTAGAAGGTGAAATCATCGATGATGTATTTCCAGGAGGTCGCGCTCTCGTGAAGGCAAGACGAGAGTTTGCACTGAAAGACACCTTGTATCTCCACTTCCGGGTCGACTTCTGCGACTTTCGTGACCACAAGTATTACTACAAAGTCAGCTACTTCATCTTGTCACAGCATTCGGACGATACAGCAGGCACCATCGACCTCTGGGGCGGAAAAGAATACACCGAATTTCGCAAGTTAGGCAATTGATCCGTAAAACGAGGATACCGGGCAGAGTGAGGCCTGCGGATCGTATTGAGCCATGCGCATAGTGGATGTTACCATCCACAGGAACGAGGTTAACGAGGGTGATAACATCCTCGCTGAACGAGACCTCACCCCCTTGAGTCCCTCTCTCCACACTTGTGGAGAGGGGGATATAGGGGGAGAGGTTGTTGCGTCAGGAGCTTCTCCTGAAGCACCCATTGCGTCAGGACCAGCACCTTACACAACTTTGAGAAACACATAGCACCGGCCCCGCAGCTTTCTGCCCCTCGTGGGTGTTATCCCGGACGGGTCTTCGGCATCCACGAGAGGAGCTGGGCGAATCAAGCAGATAGCGGTTGCCAGAATCAACTCAATCTGCTATAATCAATTTGAGCTACATCTACGACATCCTCGCTGAGCCATGAAACGCCTTCAAGGAGGTGCATTGTGAGCAAAGCCAGAGTCATTCAAGCGGAATGGCAAAATGACATGGTGAGCTTCAGCCGGAGGGATTTCATCAAACAGGTGGCAGCCGGGGGAGGTGCTGCCATCATCCTGGGCAACCTTGGTGTCCTGCATCTTTCTTCGGTGATGGCGGAACAGGCGGTCACCTACCGGATGATCGCAGTTGATCTGAAGAAGTGCACCGGCTGCAGAACTTGTGAGGCCGTCTGTTCAGCCTACAATCATAAGCAGAAGGTGAATGGCGAGTTGCTAAACGGTCTGGGAAACCCTTACCTCACCAATATCCGGGTCCACGGCTTTAATCCCGACGTGGACGTACCGGCGGTCTGCGCCATGTGTCTTGATAATCCCTGTATCGAGGCCTGTCCGGTCGAGCCGCATCCGGAGACGGGCAGACGGGCGCTCTACCGGGACGAGAAAACCGGAACCATCAGAAACGATCTTGAGCGCTGCATTGCCTGCGGAAGCTGCGCAGAGGCGTGCAGAGCCGAGCGGGTGGGTATCATCTATCCGAATCCTGAAACCAATAAACCGGAGCGCATGTGCACCCTGTGCGACGGAGACCCTCAATGCGTCAAGTATTGCCCATACGATGCGCTCTCCTATATGGAGCTCGATCTGGGAAGCGAGTTCTACGGGAAGTCTCCTGAATTGATCGCAGAGGAGTTGACCCGCCGCTGGTACGCGATTGACGGGAAGGAGGGCAAAAATGAGTAGGCAAGGACATGGATATCACGGTGTCATACTTGACATAGATTTGACCACCGGAAAGATAGACAGGAAACCGATTCCCCTAGAGGACACAGCGAAGTTTGTAGGCGGCAGGGGTCTGGGAATGAAGATTCTGTGGGACCGGCTGAAAACACCGGGAATCGACGCGCTCTCCCCTGAGAATCCACTGATGTTCATGCCCGGCCCTCTCTCCGGATTCCCCGTGCCGTCGTCGTCTCGAACCTGCGTGGTAACCAAATCCCCCCGGACGTCCGCTATCGCCTCGGAACATCCTCAAGCTTCCACCGTCAGTTATTCCAACATGGGTGGTTTCTTTGGCCCGGAGATAAGATTTGCCGGCTATGATGGCATAGTGATAACAGGAAAGGCATCCTCTCCTGTCTACGTCTTCATCGACGACGACGAAATCGAGATCCGCGATGCTAAGAAGTTTTGGGGAATGGGAACAGATGCGTTTGACAGAAGATTCACAGAGGAGCTTGGGGACAGGCGTTTCAGAACGTGCTATATCGGCCCGGCAGGAGAGAACCTGGTTTCTTATGCCTGCATCATCAATACCGCGGCCAGGGCTGCAGGGAGGGGAGGCACCGGCTGCGTCATGGGATCGAAGAACCTCAAGGCCATAGCGCTAAGAGGCACAAAGATGCCGGATGTGGCAGACCACAGGCGGTTTCTCGAGGTTCTTGAGGAGGCCCGGAATGGATTCAAGGGCACGGAGTCGACCATGCGGTGGAGATACGCCGGTACCGCCGGCGCGCTCCCTTGGTCAAGCGGGCAGGGTTCTCAGGCAGTAAAGAACTATCGGGAAGGGACGTTTGAAGAGATCGACAGAATCGGGTATGAAGCTGCCCGGCAGAAAGCCTGGATCAGGGATTTCGCCTGTTACTGCTGCCCCCTCTCCTGCAAGAAAAGCGGAGCAGTTAAGACAGGCTCGTACCCTGGATTGGTTCACGACGGTCCCGAGTACGAGACCGGCACCATGTTCGGATCGAACCTTCTGGTCTCAGATCTGGGTGGTCTTCTGAAGGAGATCTATGCTGGTGACGATTACGGAATGGATATCATCTCCGCAGGTAACGTGATCGGATTCCTGATGGAGAATTACGAAAAAGGCAACGTTGACAGAACCTTCTTAGACGGAATCGACCTGACCTGGGGAAACGTGGATGCTATCCTGAAGATGATCGATAAGGTTGCCCGCAGGGACGGGGTGGGGGATATGGCCTCCAAAGGGGTGAAGGTACTTGCCGAAAAGATCGGGAAGGATTCTGACAAATTCGCGATCCATGTCAAAGGACATGAACTGGCTGCCTGGAACGTGCACGTCGATCCGGGCATGGGAATCAGCTATGTCTCCTCCAACCGGGGCGCCTGTCATCTCAATGGGCGAACCTTAGAGGAGCAGAATTCAAACGCCATGATCGATTCCACCGGCGTCTGTCTCTTTGCCGACTACGGTTTCGGCGAAATGGGTCTGCAAAATCTTCTAACGGCCGTGACCGGAATCGAATGGAGCAAAGAGGAGTATGCCAAAGCGGGTGAGCGGATCTTCAATCTGGAGAAGATGTTCAACTTCAGGGAGGGATTCAGGCGCGAGGACGACATCTTACCCGACAGATTCTTTGAGCAGCCGCTGACCGCGGGCCCCGGCGAAGGCGCGGTGCTGGATAGGGGTGAATTCACCAAGATGCTGGATGAGTATTACGAAAAGCGAGGCTGGGATCCGAAAACCAGCAAGCCGACGAAGGCGAAATTACAAAACCTCGGTTTGTCGTTTACAATTGAAACATAGTAGGACCGAGATTCTTGCTTCTTGTACATGTTATCACCCACGAGAGATGCCAGCGAGGATGATGGTGATGTCTACACCGACCTGTCGGCTCGTCAAGGATAACATCTTAACTGGGCGGGAAATCTCTCATAGCAGATTGAGCGGATTAAGCAGATAAAGACCACTAAGCATCAGCTTAATCTCTTTTAACCACCTGGGGATATCTATTGCGGGCTTCTTGTGGATGTTATGATCCGCAACAGGGATTCCGGCGAGGATGATAGTGTCCTCGCCGGGCAGAACCAGAATGACCGAACTCCCTGCGGATTTTACCGTACTAAGAAGAGGGGTTAATCGCTATTGTAACATCCTTTTTCGAAGCCGGGAGGAGGAATAAGATGAATACTGTCAGGAAGATTGATCTTCGCCAGCGGCTGCTCGACCGTCAGCAGAGACTTCAGTCCGCCATGGGTGAATTCAAAGAAACCACGCAACTGATGCGCCTTCTTAAAGAGGTGGATTCGGCTCTCGAGCGAATGAATGGGGATTCCTACGGATTGTGCCCGGTCTGCCACGAGGCGATCGAGGAGGAGCGGCTCATCGCGAACCCCCTTGCGCAGAACTGCCTCGGCTGCCTCACACCGGATCAGCAGCGTGCGCTGGAGCAGGATCTGGATCTGGCCTCGCGTATCCAGAGTCAACTGTTGCCGAATAAGAATCTCAGTTTCAACGGCTGGGAGGCCTACTACCACTATGAGCCGGCAGGCCCGGTGAGCGGCGATTACTGCGATCTGGTTAGCCCCGAGAGCGAGCGAGGGGATTTGTTTTTTCTGCTGGGGGACGTGTCAGGTCATGGGGTGGCCGCATCGCTTCTTATGTCCCACCTGCATGCGATCTTTCATAGTCTCGTGGATGCTGGTCTCTCCACCAGCCAATTGGTTGAGCGCGCGAATCGAATCTTCTGTGAAAGCAGCATATCCGCAGACTACGCCACCTTGGTATGCGGGAGAGCCAGTAAGTCGGGAGAGGTCGAGATTTGCAATGCAGGTCATTGCCCCCCTCTCTTGGTTAAGGGAGATGAAATCACGGGTCTGGAGGCAACCGGGCTTCCTCTTGGCATATTCAACGGCTCTGAGTACTCGACCCGAAGCATGCTATTGACTCCGGGTGATAGCCTTCTTCTTTACACCGACGGGCTAACTGAGGCGCAAAACGAAACCAATATTGAATACGGCCCCGAACAGCTTGCCGGATTGGTGAAGGGCCGTGGTGATCTTCCACCCCAGGCGCTAACCGAGCTCTGCCTGGAGGACCTGAGAACCTTTATCTCCGCACCCAAGACCGACGATCTCTCCATCATGGTGATCCGGCGGGTCAGGTAGGCAGGACAGGCCCGCCGAGCGAAAGAAAAAAGGTCAAGCCATAAAGATTAAAGATGACAAAGGGAATTCTGGTTGAACCACACGTGGATTCCATAAGGATGCCTGAGAACCTGAAGATCGGGCTTATGGTTTCCCAGCAGCGGGAGAAGTGTAAGAAGATCCAGTGCACCTCGGAGTATTACGGATTTGCATTCGGTCAGTCACCCTTTCACGTCCCCGGGCCTATCGCCCAAGCATTGGCAAAAAACGCCCACAAGGGGCACTATTCCGATGCAGAGGGGATATTTGAACTCAGAAAAGCCATCGCTGATTTCAATAAAAGACATTTCAGACTGGATGTGGATCCCGACAGAATAATTGTTGGTCCGGGATCGAAGCAACTAATTCACATAATCTTTGACGTGCTCAAAGGGGACGTGATAATTCCATCACCCTCCTGGATCGGTTACTTTCCGCAGGTAAAGCTTCTGGATAAGCATTTCCATACATACCACCTTAAACCGGAATCAGGTTACAGAATCCAACCGGATGATTTAGACAAGCTTTTGTCAGAGATTCACAAAGAACAGCATCTGTTGGTTTTAAATAATCCGCATAATCCCACTGGAAACGTATACACCGAGGGCGAACTCAAAGAAATCGCTGATGTATGCAGGAAACACAATACCCTGGTGGTCGCTGACGAGATATACGCCTTGACCACATATGATCTTTCGCAGTTTACCAGCATGGGTCGAATTTACCCCGAAGGTACGTTTGTGACTAATGGACTCTCAAAAGACAGATCCTCCGGCGGTTACAGATTGGGCTCTTGCATATTGCCGGATAATTGCCCCAAGAAACTAAAGGAGGATTTCAAAAAGGTGGCTGCGACGGTCTACACCAACGTCTCCACGCCGACCCAGTTTGCCGCAGTAACAGCGTATCAGCCGAATGAGGAGATAGAGGAATACTTCAAGATCACGCGGGAAATACATCGAATCATGGGCCGGTTCATGAGCGACGGGTTCAACGGAATCGAGGGAATTAAGGCAACCACCCCGAACGGGGGATTCTATTTCTTCGCGGATTTCAATCAACTCGGCGAAGACCTGAAAAGAAATGGCGTGGCCAACTCCAACCAACTGGCAGATTCGTTGATATCCCATCCTCATCATATTGCAGTCGTAACCGGAGATGCGGTGGGGATAGAGCCAGACGATTTTGGCGCAAGGATAGCCTTTGTCGATTACGACGGCAAGAGCGCCTACGAGAATTTCAAAAATAATCCGCCGAAGACAGAATCAGGCGAGACCGAATTCGTAGAGCAAAACGCGCCCAGGATGGTGAGAGGAATAGAGGCGCTTGACAACTACGTCAAGTTCATAAAAGAGAGGCGTTGAATTCTCAAGTGATTCACCAAGGGTTTCCTACGACCGGGAATCCAACGTCATAAAAGTCCTCGCTCCTCAGACCACCTGGGCAGTGCCCCATTTGTCTTCCCCGTGAGCCTCTTCTCTCCTCCAGCAGACACTCCCGCAGAACTCATTGCTCGGTGAAAGCGCGTTTTTGGTTGACAAAAGGCCACTTGAAGGCTATAATAATATAAACAAAAGAGAAGATCATGCTGCATGGGTACGTATCCGCCCGCGATGGGACGGCTAGGAAGTAGGAAAATGCTCCACCGGAACAATAGAGGCGAACGTGGAGAATTTAGCCCGGAAGGACTTCTGAATAGAGGAAGGGTGGCCGTATGAATCGGCGAACTTTGCCGCTTTACTTTGTTTCGATTCTGCTACTGTTCCTGGCGTGCGGGCCTAAGGTGATGATTCCACCCAATGTAGACCTGACAAGATACGACCGCGTCGGGGTCATCGGTTTTGACTGCAATGCTAAGGGGAAGATGGATGAGTATTGCACGCGAAGATTCCTGTTCAGGGTCAGATCATACCAGAAAGAGGCGCGCATAATCGACCTGGGCAGCCAGGAGGAGATTCCTGAGTGCCGGGAGATAGATCGGATAGACTCAAGAGCCATTCAGGCAATCGGACACAAGTACAATTTGGATGCCATCTTCACCGGCAACCTGGAGATCATCGAGGTCCGGCCGTTGGTGGTGTATTCGCCGCTCTTCAGACCGCCATTCTACAAAACCATGGTTGAAGGCATGCGCGGCAAAGCCGTGGTCACGGTTTGTCTTACTCTAACGCTGTGGGAGACGAGAGCGGGGACAAATATCTGGAGAACTTCGGCTTGCCGCGAGGAAATGGTCGATCAGGTTAAGCTGGTCACGCTGAGGGAGGTCGTCTTCGATGCCAGGGATCCGCACAAAGCCTTCTGGGATTTGGTTAATCCGCTGGTTAAGGAGATGAGCGAGGATTTCAAGATCAAGTACAAAAGACGCAAGACCGACTTAGTGTCGGTCCCGTGAGTCAACCGAACTTAGATCACACGGAAATAGAAACTGTCGAGGAAAGAACCACCCTTCTTTTGGAGAATAAACCGGCTGCAAACGGGTATTACAATATGATTGCTCTTGGCTTTTGAGACCCGGAGGGGAATCGATTTGGTTTGGCCCGAAACGCTGCCGGCGCAAGGGCCGCCAAAGGCCAACGTTTGAACTCAGGAGGAGGAAAAGATGACCAAAAAGAGACTACTTCTCATAATCTCCCTGCTCTTCATGCTGGGTGGGATTGGAAGATTGGTGGCGAATGAAAGTGTTTTCAGAATCTTTGCCATGGAACATCTCTGGTCGGGCGAACCTTTCTTCATATACATCTTTAAGCTGTTGGGGGTGTTTGTTATCTGGATGGGCATACTGTTGTTTGTCTCCTCCAGAGACGTGATCAGGTACAGGGGCATAATCAGAGGCTCTATCCTCGGCCTGCTTCTCTTTTTCGTGGTCAGCCTTCTGACCGGTCTTAGTGTCGGTCTTAAGCTTCAGTATTTCCTGGTCGACTCGATCTTCTCTTTGATCTTGGTCCTGTTGCTTTATATTATTCAGAAAGACTGAGCCGGTTCACCCGGAAGTCGCGTATCAGTTGTCTGAGATATTGTCGGTGGCGATTCTTCTGATTTGGTAGGCTGGTCCGTTGGAAGAATCCATTCGGGTAGCGGAAGGTAACAATTGGTGGGAAACAGGAAAAGGGAGTGCCCCAACTGTGCGGTGGACGTGCCCAAAGGCAGCCGGCGCTGTCCCCTCTGCGGCTACGAATTCCCACCGCCCAAGTCTGGACTATTCAAGTGGATCGCCATCGTCCTGATCATACTCTTTCTGATACCACTGGTCAGGATGCTGATTAACCTGTTGAAATAGTATTGCTGGAAGATACCGGTATCCGAGGCATCTCTACCTCTCCTGCACTTCTCCGAGTTTCTCCAATCCGGTTCTGGCGTTAGGCTCGTCCGGGTTCAGCTTCAGCGCTTTCTCCCATTCCTCTCTTGCACCGGAGAGATCGTTCTGCATGTAATAGGCTATACCCAACAGACCGCGCGCCGTGGCAGATTCTGAGTCGTGGGCGAGAAACGCCCGTAGGATACTGTCTGCATCCTTCCACCGGTGGGTCTTCAGATAGGCTTCGGACAGAGTCAGCACGAAAGCGGAGTCGTACTCATACACGTCCTTTACTTTCTCCAGATGAAATGTGGCCTTTGGGAAGTCCTCCTTCTTAGTGTAGATGTGGCCCAGGGTGAACCGGACTTCCTTGCTCCGGGGGTCCAGTATAAGTGCCTTTTCCAAATAGAATATCGCGTCGTCCAACCTCTTCTGAAAATAGAGGTTGTTGCCCAGCAGGGAATAGCAGGCTATGTTGTCCGGATTCCTTCTTATCCCCTCTTTGTAAATCTCCTCCGCCTTCCCGCGAAACCCGGCCTTTTCCATCACCCTTGCTACAGTCCACAACCCACCGCCCGGGGCGCTGTGAATGTGCTTGTCACTCGTGGCAGTCATAACGTACCGATCCAGGCTCTTCTGCTCGCTGGCATTTACCAGTATCCAGGGAACCATGTGGAAAAGGCTTACAGCGATTAAGATCAGCCCGTAGTTTTTGAATCTTGGCCACCGGCTTCCCCATGTTATGAAAAGGAGAATCCCAAAGAGGGTGAGAAAAATGGAAGAAAAGGCTCTCAAATCCCAGTCGGCACTCCCCCAGCGGGAGTTGTAGACGAATATCAGAAACAGGCCCGAAAGGCTGGCAATCAAAAGGAAATTGAGGACGGGGCGTTTGAATGATCTTGATTTTATGATATAGAAAAGAAAAAAGAAAAACAAGATCGTGCCTGCCGGAGAGATCAAGAAAAGCTGATTTGCCAGTTCCGCAAAATGTGCGCCGCAAAACATGGTGAAACTGTTCTTGGCGGTGGCGGCTAAGGGGAGGAACTGACCCAGTCTGTTCGCTTCGCCCGGCATCAAGAAAACTTTCCAGACAGCCAGGGAGACAATCCCCGAACAGGCAACAATGCACAGGGAAGTAAGAACATCCAGGAATTTACGCCCTTGGGTTTGCCACTTCCGGAAGATAAGATAAAGAAATGCGGGCATCAGCACGATGGCTGAAACGTGAAGAGAGATGCTCAAGGCCAGGGCAAGGAAAGAGAAGATTATGCTTATCTTACCCTTTAGAAAAAGAACTGAAAACAATATGAAGAGTGTTAGGGCAACAAAAAGAGTGGAGTAGGCTTCCACGTAGCCCAAGAAGAGCTCAATCGAGCCCAGAGTGACCAGGGCGGAGAAGATGAGAACCTTCTGATATGAGGTCTTTCCCAGCAGATCGGCCAGCACCAAGATTAAGAAGATGAAAGCTCCGCCGCAGACCACACTCGGAATAGTGTAAGAGGCGGATGGGTCTGCGTTGGGCCAGAGAGTGGTCAGGAGCCGGTAGAATTGGTGATGAATAATTCCATCCAGCGGCTCGGTCGGGGTGATCACCCCGAGAGCCAGAGTCTCAAGCTTGAAATACCCATCCCCCAGCAGGAAAAGTCTTGTTCTCAGGAACCAGAAGAGCGGTACGGAAATGATTCCCGCTCCCAGGAAGAGCGAGTATTTATTGATCCTTGTCGGAATCCTCTGCGCAGCGCCGAAAAACGATTCCAGGGCCTTCAGCATCAGGTTGTTAACTGCAGGAATGAAGAGACTTAACGTCACCACGGTTAGAATCCACCCCAGCCATCTGGGAAAGAAATGCAGAAGGTGAATCCCCCACAAGAAAGGGGTTCCCCAGTAAACTGCCAGCAGGTGAGCTATTACCGACAACAGCAAGACCGGCAGAAACAGATATTTGAAGCTCCTTTCTGAAACGAACTCCTGGGGCAAGAGCTCTTCTGATTCTTGCTGTGTCATTTCGGATCTTTTCGCTTTAGTCTCTTAACCGGAAACTTGTGCCCTGAGAAAGACTCGAAATCCTTGAGCCGTATCAAATCGTCACGCGACCGGTAGACAAAGGCCGGATGACGACTTAAGATATGAACCACTACAACAGGGGTCAAGCCAAATTCGGGCGGTAAAGTCATCCGCTCCCAGGCTCGGAGATTTCGCACTCACCCAGACTAAATTTCTTGACAAAAGGAGCACCCTGGTTTATGTTTGGAACCAATAGGCTCCGCTTTCATGGGAGGAAAGATTGGACATCTCCGTCATCATACCCACTCGCAACCGCAACCATACTCTGGGGCGGTGTTTAGCTTCGCTTAAGAAGTCAACGCATCCACCCTGCGAGGTGATTGTAGTCGATGACTGCTCGAAGGAGAACTGCTTGAGCATCGTAGAATCATTCGGGTTCAGAACGATCCGGCTGGATGAACCGCACGAAGCGGAGTACGCAAGGAACCGAGGGGCCCAGCTGGCAAAGGGCGACATTCTTGTATTTACCGACTCCGACATGGTTCTCCAACCCGACGTGCTGAAGAGAATTCACGACCATCTCTCCACGAATCGTTATGCTGCAGTCTCGGGGGTTTGCACTCCTGAGACCGACGATAAGAAGCTGGCTGCCCGTTACAAGAATCTCTGGCTGTACTACAGTTATGTCAATTCTCCGCGGGACTTTGATTGGTTTGTCACGTCAATTGGGGCGGTTAGAAAAGAGGTCTTCTTTGAGCTTAAGGGATTCAGGACAATCTACCCTACCATTTCCGGCGGCGGAGACTTAGAGTTCGGAACACGCCTTATAGAGGCGGGGGAGAAGGTCCTCCTGGATACAGGAATTCAGGGGAAGCATCTCAAGCCATATACGCTGGGAAGCCTTTTGCGCAATGACTTCGTAAGAGGTAAAGGTTGGCTTAAGTTCGCAGCCGGAAGGGGGACGCTCTGGGACGTGATCAAGAAGCTGAGAATCGGCAACATCTATCCTGCTTTTATCGCATCGGTTTTGATCTCATATGTCTGCCTTTTCTCGCTGTTTCTGGCTCCTTTCTATAGCATATTTCTGTACCTGGCCATACTCTCTGGTCTGGTTCACCTGTTGGTGAACTACCCGCTGTTTCGCTTTTTCCGACATGAGGCCGGAGTGGGTTTCCTGTTGAAAGCAATCCCCTTGAGTTTTGTCGATCATCTGGTGGCCGGCTTCGGAGTGATATGTGGTTGCGCCAGTTGGCTGACTTCATTCCTGACCCGGAGGGCCTTCAAGACAGAATCGAAGCGCCGGGCAGCGGCGAAAACTCCTGCAGGTTAGCCTGCAAAATGATTACCGGTTGAATCTCATGTGGCAGGGGCCGGCTGTGCGTTAGGTTATTTTTTTACCTGAAGATGGATCAGTTTATGTTTCCTCGCCGTTGACGCGGTCTTCACCGGAGGAGTGATTGGACATATCCGTTATCATACCCATTCGCGATGGGTTGGACACGTTAGGGCAATGCTTGGCTTCGCTCAAACGGGTAAACTTCCGAGATTTTGAGGTCATCGTTGTGGACGACGGTTCTAAGAAGGATTGCTCGGAGGTGGTGAACTCGTATGGATTCAAATCAATCAGGCTGAATGAACCGTCTGGAGTGGGGTGTGCCCGGAACAAAGGGGCCGAGTTGGCAACCGGCGACATTCTTGTGTTCACCGACTGCGACATGGTCGTCCCGCCGGATGCCCTTCAGAGAATACACCACCGCCTTTCTGGCAACTACTATGCGGCCGTCTCCGGTATTTGTGGCTTCAAATCTCCCACCACACGGCTGGCCACTTTATATAAGAATCTCTGGATGTTTCACAGCTACACGATCTCTCCGGAGAATTTTGACTGGTTCCTCACGGGGATTGGGGCGGTCAAAAGGGAGGTCTTCTTCCGGCTGGGGGGATTTGACACCGGCTTCCACATCAGAACCGGTGGAGGAGACTTGGAGTTCGGCAGACGACTCAGGGAGGCAGGGGAGAAAATCTTTCTGGACAAAGAGCTGCGGACGCAGCATCTTAAACGATACAGCCTCTGGGGTCTTCTGCGCAACGATTACAACAGAAGTAGGGGCTGGTTTCGGTTGGTCGCCCGAAAGAAGATGATCCCGCACGTGATGAAGAGTCTTCGGATCGCCAATATCTATCCCGCATTCATCATCTCCGTTCTGGTTTCCCTTCTGCTTATCTTCTCTCTGGCGCTCTCACCCTTCTTTGAATTCTCGCGTTACATGATAGCCTTCCTGGCCGCAGCTTACCTGATTGCCAACTACCGTCTATTCCGGTTCCTCCGGCAGGAGGGGGGAACCGGCTTTCTGCTCAAGGCAATCCCTTTGAGCTTTGTCGACCATCTGGTCTCCGGCTTGGCGGTGGTAAGGGGATGCTTTGGCTGTCTGGGTTCGCTGACCAGAAGGTGGTTTCAGAAACTCACGTTTCGGGCTGAGCCGGGCAAGGATACGTTTCAGGTTGGTGGACGAGAAAACGTGTAGGCTAGACTGCAATCCGGGAACTTTCACACTTCAGAGGGTGGATTGAGAAAAGCCGGCAGCGGAGAATAGAGATTGCCCGCTGCAGTTCAATCTTCTGCCATTTTTCTGAGTTCCTCCAACCCCCTCTTCGCAAGCGGCTCATGCGGATTCAACTCCAGTGCCCTCTCCCATTCCGCTCTTGCTCTGGAAAAATCTCTCAAAAGGAAAAAGCTGGTACCCAGCAATCCTCGCATTTCGGCAGTTTCTTGGCCTCTGGCAAGAAATCTTTGCACGATATTCCTGGCATCTTCCGGTCTTTCAGCATTCATGTAAGCTTTGGCTAGGCCGATTACGAAAGCGGGTTCGTGTTCATATTGCGCCTTTACTTTCTCCAGGTGAAATAAGGCCTTTTGCAGGTCCCTATTCAAATACATTCGACCCAGGTTGAGCCGTATCTCTTTACTCTGAGGCTTCAGTTGGAGCGCTCTTTCCAGGTAGAAGATGGCTTCTTCACCCCTTCCCTGATGATCGAGCACGTCGGCCAAGTAGGAATAGCATCCCACCTCCTCCGGGTTTCTTGTTATGCCCCGCTTGAGTATCTCCTCCGCCTCCTGGTCCAGGCCGGCGAAAATCAGCACCCGTCCTACCCTCCACATACCGCCATCCGGGGCGCTCAGGAGATGCACATCATTCGTGGCGGTCATAACGTAGCGGTCAACGCTCCTCACCCTGTCGGCATTTACCAGAACCCAGGGAACCGTATGAAAAAGACTGGTGGCTATCAGAATCAGCCCATAGTTCTTGAATCTTGCCCATCGGTTTCCCCATTTTGTCAGCGAGAGAACTCCGAAGAGGGTGAAGAATATCCCGGGAAATGACATCAAATCCCAGTCAGCGCTCCCCCAGTGGCAGTTATAGACAAAAACCAGCAGCAAACCCGAAAGGCCGGAGATCAAAAGGAAGTTCAGAGTCGGATCGCTGAAGGATTTAAACTTCAGGGTGCGCAAGAAAAAAAACAGAAACAAGAGCGTGCCTATTGGAGAGATCAGAAGCAGTTCATTGCCAAATTCGCTCAGATGGGCTCCACAAAACATGGTAAAACCGCTTTTCGCCGTGGCCGCCAGGGGGAGGAACTGACCAAGTCTAAGCCCTTCGTCTGCCAGCAGGTAGACTTTCCAGATGGCGAGGAAAACGATCCCCAAACTGGCAATTGCGCACAGGAGGCCGGGAACGTCTGGAAACCTGCTCCTCTGATTTTGCCATTTCCAAAAGACAAGATAGAAGAATGAGGGAATCAGCACGATGGCTGAAACGTGAAGAGAGATGCTCAAGATCAGGGCAAGAAAGGGGAAGACTATATTGATCTTACTACGGAGGAAGAGAACTGAGAGTAATATGAGGAGCGTTAGAGCAACGAAGAGGGTGGTGTAGGCCTCCAAGTAGCCAAAGAAGAGCTCAATCGAACCCAGGGTGACAAGTGCGGAGAAGATGAGGATCTTTTGATATGAGGTCCTTCCCAGCAGATCGGCCAGCACTAAGATTAAAAGGATGAAAGCTCCGCCGCAGATCACGCTCGGAATCGTGTAGGAGAGGGATGGATCTGCATTGGGGAAGAGGGTGGTCAAGAGCCGGTACAACAGGTGATGAATGATCCCATCCAGAGGTTCGGTCGGGTTGATCTCCCCGGAGGCTAAAGTCTCGAGCTTGAAATATCCGTCTCCCAGCAGGAAAAACTCTGTTCTCAGGAACCAGAAGACCGGCACGGAGACGATCCCGGCGGCAATGAAAGCCGGGTATTTCGGTATCCTCGAAACCAGTCGGCCCAAAACACTGAAGACCGTCTCCAGAAATTTCAGCGCCGGTTTGTTAACTGCCGGGATGAAAAAGCTCGCCGTCACCAGGGTCAGAACCCACCCCAGCCATCTGGGAAAGAAATGCAGGTGATGGATACCCCATAGAAATGGGGTTCCCCAGTAAACTGCTACCAGGTGAGTTATTACCGCCAGCAGCAGGGCCGGCAGAAACAGGTATGGGAAGGTCTCATTCGAATCCACTTTACTCTTCTGCCATTCTTCTGAGTTCATCCAATCCGGTTTTCGCAAGTGGCTCATCTGGATTCAACTCCAGTGCCCTCTCCCATTCCACTCTTGCGTTAGAAAAGTCCCACAAAAGGAAAAAGCTGGTACCCAACAATCCTCGCATTGTGGCAGTTTCCTGGCCTCTGGCAAGAAATCGTTGCACGATATCCCTTGCATCTTCCGGTCTTTCAGCTTTCAGATAGGCTTTGGCCAACTTGATCACATAAGCGGGGTTCTGTTCATATTCTCCTCTCACCTGGTCCAGATGAAATATGGCCTTTTGCAGGTCCCTATTCAAATACATCTGACCTAGGGTGTACCGAACCTCTTTGCTGTGAGGCTTCAGTTGGAGTGCTCTTTCCAGGTAGGATATGGCTTCATCATCCCTTCCCTGATAATGGAGGATGCTGCTCAAATAGGAATAGCATCCTATCTCTTCTGGATTTCTTCTTATGCCACGCTTGAGTACCTCCTCCGCCTTCTCCGTGAAACCAGCATCCTGCAGCACCCTTCCCACCCTCCACATGCCCCCACCCGGCGCGCAGAGGATATGCGCGTCATTCGTAGCGATCATAACGTAGCGGTCTACGCTCATCTGCACGTCGGCATTCACCAGGATCCACGGAACGGTATGAAAAAGACTGGCGGCTATCAGAATCAATCCGTAGTTCTTGAATTTTACCCATCGCTTTCCCCATTCTGCCAACAGGAGAATTCCGAAGAGGGTGAAGAATATCCCGGGAAATGACATCAGATCCCAATCGACACTCCCCCAGTGGCAGTTGTAGACAAAAACAAGAATCAAACCCGAAAGACTACAGATCAAAAGAAAGTTCAGGATCGCGTCGCTGAAGGATTTTAGTCTCAGAAGGTAGAAAGGAAAAAGCAAAAAAGAGAGTATGCCTACCGGCGAGACCAGCAGCAGCCCATTGATGAACTCCCCTATGTGAGCTCCGCAAAACATGGTGAATCCGGCTTCTGGTGAATGCAACAGGGGAAGGAATCGATCAAATCCGTCTCCTCTACCTGTCAGAAAGAAGACCTTCCAGATAATCAGGTATGTCGCCCCCAAACATCCCAGAAGGCACAAAAGGGTGGGAAGGTCAGGCAACTTGCTTTTTCCACCTCTCCACCTTCGGAGAACAATGTAGAAAAACGCGGAGACGAAGACCATGGCTGAAGCATGCAGGGCCATGCTCAAAACCAAGGCGAGAAAAGGAAGAATCACGCTTGCCCTGCCTCGAAGGTAAAGAATTGAAAACAATATGAAGAGAGTCAAACTGACCAACAGAAGGGTGTAGCTTTCCACATATCCAAAGAAGAGTTCAATAGAACCCAAGGTGAACAGAGAAAAGAAGATCAGAACTTTTTGAAAAGAGGTATCCCCAAGCAGGTCGGATAAAGTCAGAATCAGGTAAATGAAGATCCCTCCGCACACTGCGCTGGGGATGGAATAAGAGAGGGACGGATCTATGCCCGGAGACACGCTGACCAGCAGCCTGTAGAACCCTTGATGAATGATTCCATCCAGCCATCCGGTGGGGAAGATCATTCCGCCTGACAGGGTGTTGAGTATGAAGTATCCGTCTCCCAGCAGGAAGAGCTTGGTTCTCAGAAACCAGAATAGGGGTACGGAAACGAGGCCCCCAATTCCAAAGAGCCAATGCTTCCTGGCCCTCGCCAGAATCCTCCACACACCACCGAGGATCGATTCAGAGA
>Ga0114919_10000596_pt1 | contig 28364 bp, 27 predicted proteins | sample BlataG_FD_88682 | JGI IMG/M metagenome (GOLD analysis project Ga0114919, IMG submission 88682) | Deep subsurface microbial communities from Black Sea to uncover new lineages of life (NeLLi) - Black_00105 metaG | ecosystem: Environmental > Aquatic > Marine > Oceanic > Sediment | place: Atlantic... | reverse complement strand
TCCCCACCGGGAGGATAACGCTATGCTTGCCAACCTGGCGCGCCTGCCGAAGTTGCGCCAGCGGGTGCGGGAGCTGGAGAAGAGGCTGGCCGAGCTGGAAGGTCGAAATGAGTAACAAGGAGTATTTATGACACCGCAAGCGTTGCAGGCCACGGTAGCCAAACCAGCTACCCTGACCGGTGTCGGGCTGCATACCGGCAGCCGCGCTTCCATCACTTTCCGTCCCGCGCCTCCGGATACGGGTGTTGTTTTCATCCGTGCAGATATGGAGGAACGGCCGGAGATCAAGGCCGATATCGATAATGTGATAAGCATCGACCGGGGAACCACCATCGGTGCGGATGGTGCAAGAGTCAATACGGTCGAGCACCTGCTGGCTGCAGTCCATGGTCTCGGCATCGACAATGTCTACGTTGAGATGGATGGACCGGAACCGCCTGTAGGGGACGGTTCTGCGGTGTCGTTCGTAGAGGTGCTGCAGGAGGCAGGGAAGAAAGAGCAGGAAGCGCCGCGCCGTTATCTGGAGGTTGATGAAACAATCACGTATTCGGAACCGGAACGCGGCGTGGATCTGGTCGTCCTTCCCTCCGACCGCTTCCGGATAACATTCATGGTTGACTATCAGAACCCTGCTCTGGGCACACAGTACACAAGCATGTACGATCTGGAGGAGGAGTTCGTCTCAGAGTTTGCTGCCGCGAGGACCTTCTGCTTCCTGGGTGAGGTGGAGGATATGGCCGAAAGGGACCTGATCAAGGGGGGGACGATCGAGAACGCGGTAGTCATCATCGATCACGATGTGACGGAGGAGGAGTTCAAAAAGCTCCGGGATAATTTCGATGTGCCCGACGATGCTCCGAGGCGCATGGGAGAGGTCATGGCAGGCGGGGACTTCCGCTGGCCGAACGAGCCGGTAAGGCACAAGACGCTCGACCTTATCGGCGATTTTGCCCTCCTTGGGATGCCGCTGAAGGCGCACGTGCTTGCCGCTCGATCGGGCCACGCGGCCAATGTCGCGGTTGTGCGCAAGCTGAGGAAATTCCAGGAGAGGAGAGAGATCGAGCTTAAATATCAGACCGGCAAGGCGGAGAAGGGGCTGCTCGACCCGGTGGCCATCCAGCGCATCATGCCCCACCGTTATCCCTTCCTGCTTGTGGACCGGATACTGGAGCTCGTGCCAAGGGAACGGGTGGTCGCGCTGAAGAACGTTACGATCAACGAGGAGTTCTTCACCGGGCACTTTCCCGGAGCGCCCGTGATGCCGGGCGTTCTCGTAGTCGAGGCGATGGCCCAGACAGGAGGAATCCTGCTGCTCCAGACGATAGATGATCCCGACAACAGCCTTGTTTATTTCATGGGGATAGACAAGGTGCGCTTCCGGCGGCCGGTAATGCCGGGTGACCAGCTCAGGCTGGAGGCGGAGTTGCTCAAGCGGAAGGGGCGGACCTGCAAGCTGCTCACGCGTGCGTATGTGGACGGCCAGCTCGTAGCCGAGGGAGAGCTCCTGGCGTCGATCCAGGATAGACCCCCCGAACCGTGAGAGAGTACGTGAGTGAAGCCGGGGTTGTGATCCATCCGACCGCCGTTGTGGATGACGGTGCCCTGCTGGGCGCCGGCGTGGAAATGGGTCCGTATGTGGTTGTGGAAGGGAATGTAGTGCTGGGAGATGGCGTTAGGCTGAGCCCGCACGTCCATGTGGCCGCCGGCACTCGCCTGGCCGAAGGGGTGAAGGTGTTCACGGGCGCCGCCGTAGGGAATATTCCCCAGGACCTCAAGTTCGCCGGTGAGGAGAGCACCCTCGAGGTCGGAGCACGTACCGTGATCAGAGAGTTCTGTACCCTCCACCGGGGTACAGTTGATCGAGAGAGGACAGTGATCGGAGCCGATTGCCTGCTGATGGCCTATGTGCATATAGCCCACGACTGCGTGATAGGGGATCACTGTATACTGGCGAACAATATTCAGATGGGTGGACATGTGGTGCTCGGCGAGTGGGTCATCGTCGGGGGGAGTGTGTCCATACACCAGTTCTGTCATGTCGGAGATCACGCCATGGTGGGCGGAGGGTTCCGTGTTGTGCAGGATGTGCCGCCCTACATCCGGGTGGCCGGGGAGCCACTTCGACCGATCGGGGTCAACTCGATCGGCCTGAAGCGCCGTGGATTCGAAGACGAAGCCATCTCCGTGCTCAAGAGGGCATATCGCCTCCTCTTCCGCTCAGGGCTGAACCGTTCCAACGCGATAGAGCGGATCGAGGCGGAACTGCCTCATACTCCCGAGATCCACAATCTGCTCGAGTTCGTCGAGCATTCCGAGCGTGGGCTGATAGGGTGACTGCAGAAGATCATTGTCCTGAGACATTAACGGTCGGTGTTGTGGGGGTAGGGTACCTGGGGACCTTCCACCTTCAGAAATATGCAGCTCATCCTGCAGTTTCCTCCATTGTCCTGTATGATCTGGAAACCGGCATGGCCCGGCAGAAGGCCGACGGCCTTCAGAGCGTTCATCCGCTTAATGTCGCTGACAGCCTTGAGGAGTGCCTTGAGATGTGCGACGCCGTTTCTGTGGCGGTGCCTACAGCGGTGCACGCCCCGGTTGTGGAACAGGCCCTCAAGACAGGCTGTCACGTACTGGTCGAAAAGCCTATCACATCCGGATCGGAGAGCGCCTGGGCCCTGGTCGGAGCGGCAAAAGAGGCCGATCGCATTCTGCATGTCGGCCATGTGGAGCGTTTCAATCCCGCTCTGCAGGGTCTGGAAGATGAGGAGATAGTTCCGCGCTTTATCGAGGCACACCGACTGGCGCCCTACAATCCCCGCGGAACAGATGTGACGGTCGTGCTCGATCTCATGGTGCACGACCTCGACCTTATCCTGTACCTGGTTGGCGAGGAGCCGACCGATATCCAGGCGGCCGGCGTACCCGTGATAACGGATACGGCCGATATCGCCAACGCGCGGCTCGGCTTTCCGGGCGGGTGCGTGGCCAATGTGACAGCGAGCAGGGTTTCGCTGTCTTCGATGAGGAAGCTGCGCGTATTCCAGAGGGAGATGTACCTCTCGCTTGACCTGCTTCAGGGGAAGCGGGAGCTTGTCCGACTGCGTGACGACCCCGGGGGGATCGGCAGGGACGAGATCCCGGTCATGGAGCTGGAAGACCATGTGATCACCCGCAAGGAGTTCCAGGGGGAGCGGGACGCCCTGGAGATGGAAATAGACACCTTCCTGCGCACTGTGCAGGCGCATGGGACCGGGATGGAGCAGGCATCACTGCCCGGTGGCGTGACCGGCAGGGAGGCAGCGGTGGCCCTGGGGCTCGCCGAGGAGATCACCCGAAGGATCGCCGGCGGTTGAGATGGACGCGGAGAGGGTCTTCGTCATCGCGGGGGAAGCATCCGGTGATCTCCACGCCGGAGGTCTTGTCCGGGAATTGAGCCGTCGCCGCCCGCGGCTGCAGTTCAGTGGTATCGGTGGCTCCAGTCTTAACGATGCTGGAATGTCGCTCCTTCACCACAGTGATCAGCTCTCCTTCATGGGATTCTCCGAGGTGCTCGGGCACTTACCCTACCTTTTCAGGGTCATGGGGGATGTTCGCAGCTATCTGGCCACCTACCTGCCGGGGCTCGTCATTCTGGTTGATTATCCGGCCTTTAACCTGCGGGTGGCGCAGACGGCCAGATCGCTCGGCTGTAAAGTGCTCTACTACATCGCGCCGCAGGTTTGGGCCTGGCACGAGGAGCGTGTCATGGCCCTGTCTGAGCTGACCGACGCCGTTGCATGCGTGCTGCCGTTCGAGGAGGAGTTCTTCGCCCGGAAGGGTCGTGAGTATGGTGTGGGGCTGAACACCAGGTTTGTGGGGCACCCCCTGATCGATACAGCGGTGCCGACGACCGATGCCGACCTTTTTTACTCCGAGCTGCTGCTGCCTGAAGAGGCTTCGATCCTGGCACTCATGCCCGGCAGCCGCATGCAGGAGGTTGCCCGCCTGCTTCCCGTGATGGCCCAAGGTGCGCTGCTGCTGCGCAAACGGCGGCCCCAGCTGGTTCCGGTGCTATGTGCGGTTCAGGGGGTGGAGGATGAGAGCTACGAACGCCTCCTGGCCGGGACCGGTTTGAGAATAGCGCCGCCGATACCCCGGGGAGACAGGTATGATCCCTCGGATGGTCTCCATCTGGTCCGTGGCCGTACTTATGATGTGCTGGCCGCGGCGCAGGGGGCGCTTGTAGCCTCGGGTACGGCCACTCTGGAGGCGGCACTTCTCGCCACCCCCATGGTTATCGCGTACCGGATGAATCCGCTGTCGTGGAGGATAGGGCGGGCCAGGGTGAAGGTGCCGCATGTGGGACTTGTCAACCTTGTGGCGGGGGAGCGCCTGGTGCCCGAACTGCTTCAGGGGGATGTTACCGCCCAGGCGCTGGCAGATCATCTTTGGCCGCTGCTCGACGACGGGAGTAAACGGCAGCGTGTCCTGGAAGGGTTCAGGAGAGTGAAAGCGAGCCTTGGGGAGGGTGGTGCCGCCCGGCGGGCAGCAGACATGGCTGAGGAACTGCTCGATTCAGTGGGCAGTGGAGGGGAGAGGGCATGAAGGACGCGTACGCTTCCCGGGCGCTGGCCATACTCCTGAAGGGTCTTTACAGCATCACAGTCAGCTGCATAGCCCTCTTCTCTCTGCCCTACTGGCTCGTGCGGGACGGCGGAGGCAGTGACGGATGGGCCACACGCTATGGAAGGGTGCCGGACCGGATCCGCAGCGCGACCGATCTTTACGGGTGCATATGGTTCCATGCCGCTTCGGTCGGTGAGGTGGGAGTTCTCGCCCGCATAATGCCTTCTCTGATGCGGCTGACCCCCGAGCTTCCAGCTGTGGTTACTACCATAACTTCGACCGGACGGAACCGGGCCCGTCAGCTCCTGGGCGAGCAGGCCCATCTGCTCTACCTGCCACTGGACTCCCCTATACTGGTCCGCCGTACCATCCGGACACTTCACCCTCAGACCCTGGTTATTGCAGAAACGGAGCTGTGGCCCAACCTGATCTCGCAGGTCTCTGAGTACGGCGCCGGGATTGTACTGGTCAACGGCAGGCTCTCCCGGGGCGCCTTTGGACGGTACCGCCTCGTCAGGGCGGCGATGGCGCCTCTGCTTTCCAGAATTGATGTTCTATGCGTCAAATCCCGGGAGGATAGGGAACGTTTTATAGCTCTGGGCACTCCTGCCTCAAGCGTCCATGTAACGGGGGATCTGAAATCTGAGCCTCTGCCGGGTGTGGAGGAGGCCACGGTTTCTGAACGCAGGGCGTTTTTAGGACTGCCGGGCGACCGGCCTATCTTCACAGCTGGAAGCACCCGCCAGGGCGAGGAGACTCTTCTGCTGGATGCATACAGCGAGGTCGCAGACACCCATCGGAACCTGCTCATGGTTGTCGCCCCTCGCTATCCTCACCGGTCCGGTGAGGTCGGAGACCTGCTGCACTCCCGCGGAGTGAAATATCTTCGCAGGACCAGGCACCTGGAAGGAGAGGAGATCTCAGACAAGCAGGTGCTGCTGCTCGACACGATCGGCGAGCTTGAGGGTTTCTACGCCGCCTCTGATGTAGCCTTCGTGGGCGGGAGCCTGGTCCCCATGGGGGGGCATAACGTGCTCGAGCCGGCTTTGTATGGCATACCCGTGCTCTTCGGGCCGCACACGGGCGAGACGGGTTCGGCCGACCTGCTGCTCCTGGAGGCTGGAGGAGGCTTGAGGATAGAGGGCCCCGGTGATCTTGCCGCCTCACTGCTGCGTCTGTTTGATGACGAGGGTGTGCGGACCGGGATGGGGAATGCCGCGCGCAGAGCCGTGGACCGAAGCAGAGGGGCATTGGAGCAGGTGAATGAATACTACGGCAGGACGCTGGGTCTGGCCGTTCGGGTCGCCAGGATGGACAGGGGAAGCCACAGCAAGAGTGTGGATGACATCGCCCGGGAGCCGCCTGAAGGAAACGGTTCGTGAGAGCCCGTTTGGAGCAGACCCTGCGCCGTATCTGGTCGGGGCACCGCCCCCTTCCGCTCACATTTTCCGAACAGCTTCTCTACTACCTTCTCATTCCCGTCGCCGTGCTCTACGCATCCCTTACGTGGGCACGCAGGGAGCTCTACCGTCTCGGATTCGTACGGCGCAGACGGATTAAGGACCTCACAGTAGTCTCTATCGGCAACATCACCGTCGGGGGGACGGGCAAATCCCCGCTGGTAATAGGCCTTGCCAGGGAACTGATGGAGAGGGAAGTACCGGTAGCTGTCGTCTCACGCGGATACGGTGCGGTAGGGCGGGGCAGCGGTCCTCTGCTTGTTTCAGATGGCTCGGGACCGCTGGTAGGACCCCAACTCGCAGGTGACGAGCCGGTCATGATAGCCAGGGCCGTACCCGTAGTAGTTATCGTGAGTCGGAACCGCTACATGGCGGCGCGCCTGGCCAGGGACCGCTTCGGGGCCGAGGTTGTAATCCTCGACGACGGCTTCCAGCATATCGGCCTGGCCCGTGACGCCGATATCGTGCTGCTCGATGCCTCAGACCCGTTTGGGAACGGCTGGTCGCTTCCAGCGGGCCGGCTCCGTGAGCCTCTATCGGCATTACGCGACGCCGATCTCTTTCTGTTCGTGTACCGGGGAACCGACAGGGTTATGCCTATCCCCGATCGTCTTAAGGGCCTGCTTAAGGCGTTTCGCCGCGAGGCGGCCATTACAAGCGGAGTCTTGAGGATGCAGGTTCTGAGACAGGCAGGCGGCGGAGACCTGCGTCCGCTGGAATGGCTCTCGGATAGGCCTCTGTTCCTCGTTTCGGGTCTTGCGGACCCTGGTCCGTTCGAGACGGAAGTTAAACAGCGGGGTGGCCTGGTCGTGGCACATATGGAATTTGGCGATCACCATTCCTACACTAAGAGCGATATTGAAATGATCAGGGACGGATGGAGGAGCATCGGGGCCGAGGCTGTGATCACTACTGCGAAGGATGAGGTGAAGCTGGTTTCAGCGGGATTGACAGGGGAGGAGGAACCCGTCTGGGTCGCCGAGGCAGGGTTCGACCCACGTACTCTGGATCTGCTGGTCGGGGCGCTCGTATGATGGAACCGTTCGATGTTCTGGTGATTGGAAGCGGTATTGCCGGTCTAAGTTTCGCACTCAAAGCGGCGCGGTCCGGCAAGGTGGCGGTGGTGACGAAGAAGGAGGATAAGGCATCCGCGACTAACTACGCACAGGGTGGCATCGCGGCGGTCATGAGCCCTCTGGATGATTTCGAGTCCCATATCAAAGATACACTCGATGCCGGTGCGGGGCTGTGCAGGCGGGAGGCAGTGGAATTGATGGTGCGTGAGGCGCCCCGCCTCATTGGAGAGCTTATCGAGCTGGGAGTCGGGTTCAGTCGCTCCTCTGATGCGGTCGGGAGAGAGGAGGTGGGCTCCGCCCCCGACGGTGGAGTCCCGCTTCATCTGGGAAGGGAGGGGGGACACCGCCATTCCCGCATCGTCCACGTCCACGATCTTACCGGCGCAGAGGTGGAGAGAGCTCTTCTTGTCGCGGTCAGCGCTCATCCGGATATTACGGTGTACGAAGATCATATCGGACTGGATCTGATAACAGAACACTACCTGGGGGAAAAAGAGGGCCCGAAGGAAGGCCGCTATTCTGTGTACGGGGCTTACGTGCTCGATTCCGATCGGGAGGAGGTGTTGGCTTTCCCCGCCCGCATTACCCTGCTTGCAACTGGAGGCTGCGGTCAGGTATACAGGTATACCACCAATCCGGATATTTCCACGGGCGACGGTCTGGCGATGGGCGCCAGGGCTGGATGTGAGCTGGCGAACATGGAATTCATGCAGTTTCATCCAACCTCGTTGTATGGAACGGGGGATCCGGCCTTTCTGATAAGTGAGGCGGTTCGGGGGTTCGGGGGCATCCTCCGCAATGCCGAGGGTGAGGCTTTCATGGCGGAGGAACACCCCCTTAAGGATCTGGCTCCCAGGGACATAGTGGCCCGTGCCATAGACCGCCAGCTCAAAGCTACTGGAGCCCCACACGTCTTTCTCGATCTTACCCACCGAGGCCGTGGTGAGATCGAGGATCGTTTCCCGCATATCGTGGCCACCTGCCGTGAGCTGGGGCTGGATCCCTCGACCGAACCGCTTCCGGTGGTCCCCGCGGCTCACTATATGTGTGGTGGCATTCCCACCGACCTTTGGGGGCAGACATCGCTGACCAGGCTGTTTGCCGTGGGGGAGGTGGCCTGCACAGGGGTTCACGGGGCAAACAGGCTGGCGAGCAATTCACTGCTGGAGGGGCTTGTGTTTGCGGAACAGGCCGCGAAACGTGTAGCTGAGCTGTTGGCCGGTTCGACCCTCGATGTTCCCGAACCGCCTCCGTGGGATGTGGAGGGGACAAGGGTCTCGCGTGAGAGGATACTTGTCAGCCACGATCGAATGGAGATACGCAACCTGATGTGGGATTACGTAGGGCTGGTGCGGTCGACCAACAGGCTGAGGAGGGCGGAGAGGAGGCTGGCTCTTATTACGCAGGAGGTGGAGCGGTACTACCGCTGGACGAGAGTGACGGCCGAGCTCCTGGAACTGAGGAATATGGCCCAGGTCGGGCTGTTGATCGCGCGGTCGGCATTGAGCCGCCGGGAGAGCAGGGGCCTCCACTTTGTGACTGAATATCCGGAGAGGGTGCCGGAGATGGACGGAACCGATTCCCTCATGCCTTTTGACTGGGAGGCCATTTCCCGGTGAGTATTGACACAGACGGGCATACCCGTCCCTTCGTGGCCGTCCTCGATTTCGGGGGACAGTACGCGCACCTGATAGCCAACAGGATACGACGGCTTGGAGAGTATTCGGTGATCCTTCCCCCCGACGCCGATGTAATTGCCATGGAACGGTTGATATCCTTTGGGGTGGCCGGGGAGGTCTGGCAGATGCCGACTGTCCTTGTTCCTCTGGCCGTTGATGGAGATAGGGAGTGTGTAGTTATCCGGCCCATCTCCAGTGAAGAAGCTATGACCGCCCGTTTCACCAGGCTTCCATGGGAGGTCGTAGAGAGTATCTCGGAGGGGATAAGCTCACTTCATGGGGTATCCGTGGTCTTCTGCGACATCACGAACAAGCCCCCGGCTACTATCGAATGGGAATAGTTTCCAGACGAGTACCGACAATTATTGCTTTGACTGCATGCCTACTGATTTATTAGTTATCTTGGCTTAGATAAAGTTGTTGAAACAAGGGAACTTACGAAAAGATTGGATGTGGTTCTGTTGGCTTACGTTCAGGTTCGTGAAAATGAATCCTTCGAAAAAACCCTGAAACGCTTCCAGAAACAGGTGAAGAAGGAGGGGATTACTACGGATATGAAACGGAAGCGCTACCACCTGAAGCCCTCTGAGCGCAAACACCAGCGCCGACTGAGCCAGAAGAGGAAGCAGCGCAGGCGTGTCGATGGCAGAGGAATGTAGTTGTTAATATGATTTCGAGCGGTACGAGGCCGCCCCATGGGCGGCCTTTTTTTGTATCGGTCGAATCGCCCCGGCAGTAACATAGCGCAGACCCGACACATCTCCTGCGCAGAACCTCCGCAAGAGTTCACCGACAAGTGGGGGATACCTCAATGAAATTGCTTCCACGAAGAACAGGCTTGGCAGTGCTGGCCCTGGCTGCCTGCCTGCTGATGGGGACTGCATCGGACGCCGTGGCGCAGAAGGTCCCCATTACATTTGACGACTATCACGGGTACACCGGCACTGTTGATTACATACAGGGAATTGCGCGGGCGTATCCGAACATCACCGACCTGATCGAGATCGGCGAGAGCAATATGGGACGCTCCATGTTTGTTCTGGTCATCTCGAACATGAGAACAGGTACGACCATCGACAGGCATGTCGAGCTGCGCAACATGCGCAGGGAAAATGTTCAAAACGTCACGCTGATGAAGTCGTACCATGGCAAACCGGGGCATTGGATCGATGGCGGAACCCACGGTAACGAGTACACCGGCACCGAAGTTTGCCTCTATATCATCGACAAGCTCGTAACCGGATACGATTCCGATCCCGAGATAAAGGGGCTTATCGATGACAACATCTTTTATATCTGTCCGATCGTAAACCCCGACGGCGTCTACAACAGCACCGAAGGAGACATACCCCAGCGCCACAATTCGATGCTGATAGATAATGACGAGGACGGGAAAGTGAATGAGGACGGCCCCGACGACCTGAACGGCGATGGGCACATAACGCAATTCCGTTATAAGGATCCAGACGGCCAGTATGTGATCGACGATGTGGATCCTCGTCTGATAATCCGCCTGGGCCGGGAGGAGGAGACCACTAAAGAACGCTATTCGGTTATCCGTGAGGACAGAGACAACGATGGCGACGGCCGGCGGGGTGAGGACGGCGAACGGGGGATAGACGTCAACAGGAACTTCCCTGAAGGGTGGTTCAACGACGACAACGAGCAGGGTGGCAGGGGGTATTATGCGGCCTCCGCCCCCGAGTCGAGAGCCATTCTCGAGTTCTTCACCAACAATACCAACATCCTGCTGGTGCAGTCATTCCACACCTCCGGCGGCTTCACCTACCGCCCCTTCGCCCGCTGGCCCGACAGCAGGATCGACCCGAAGGACCTCGCAATTTTCGATCGGGTCATGGGGAAGAAGTACTGTCAGATCCTCGGGGTGGAATACCCGGATGAATGGAATGAGGAGACCGCCCCACCCGGTGGGGCCCGGATGATCCGGCAGGCCGCTCCGGACCAGGCACGCACCATGGTCCGTACCATGCCGCAGATGCGTACCCAGACGACCAGGCCCGGTGGCAGCGGTCGCACATACGATCTGCCGCGGCAGTGGCGGCACCCGTACAATGACGAGAGAGACCGTCCTTACGGCTACGGCATCTTCATCGACTGGGCCTACGCGCAGCACGGCGCCTATTCGATGACTACCGAGCTCTGGAACCGCAACGTGGACTTCGTCGGAATGCCGGAGTTCACCGGTGAAGATGTCCAGGTCCAGAGGGACAGGTGGCTGCTGAAGCACCAGGATGAGAACTTCGGCGGCAGGTTCTTCATCTCCTGGAAAAAGTACAGGCACCCGGAACTGGGTGATGGGGAGATCGGCGGCTGGATTCCCAGGTATACCGGTGGAAACGCCTTTCCGGGGGATCCGCTGAGGCATGTGTGCGACCTCCACTGGCAGTTCGAGTTGTGGAAGGCAAAGCTCCTTCCCAAGGTGGTGATCACTGATGCCAGCGCCGAAGTGCTCTACGAAACGAGCAACGCCAGCAAGGCAAGTGTTGAGTACGAGGGTGATACCGCCACTATCAGGAGAGGCGGCAGAAAAGGCGCCTACAAGATCGTGCTGGTCACCGCAACCGTTGAGAACACAGGACAGCTCGCGACTCATATTGCGCGCGGCTCCAGGCTGGCAGGCAATCGCAACGACGTCGTGTGGCTTCTGGGTGATCGGGACAGGATAACATATCTCCAGGGGTCTGTTTTTCAGAGTATCGGTGTCCTGGAAGGGACCATGCAGGTGCCCGGTATCTCCGGCGGCGGTGCACCCGCGGCAGAGGGAGGGCGGCAGCAGATGATGATGCGCAGCTTGCCGCCTGGCATACCCCCGGAGATGATGCAGCAGTTCATGCAGAGGATGGGTGGGGAAGAGCAGGTGGCCCCGACCGGCAACAGCCGTGAAGTCAAGTGGCTCGTGGCGATCGAGGGGGATATGCCGCTCAAGATAGTCGCCACCTCGCAGAAAGGTGGCACGGCGGTCAAGGAAATCACAGTCAGATAACCCGGGAGCGTACCATGAAAAAGAGAATAAACTGGAGAATAATGCCGGTTCTGATTCTCGCTGCCCTGCTGATGGCAGCCTGGACGAACCCGGTGTTTTCACAGGATAAGGAACAGCAGAGCCCCGGTGGATACCACGGCGAGCTCGATTTCCCGATCAGCTGGAAGCAGTACTACGGCTACGAGGAGTGGACGAAGATCATGCATGATCTTCAGAAACAGTACTCGAACCTGGCTGATATAGAGAGCATCGGCAAGAGCCGGATGGGCCGGGATCAGTACCTGCTGACCATTACCGCCAAATCGACCGGGTCGCATGAATCGAAGACGGCCATGTGGGTGGATGGAGCCGTGCACGGTAATGAGGTGAACGGCATCACATGTTCCCTCTACCTGGCGTGGTACCTGCTGACCCGCTACGACTACGATCCTTACGTCCACGACCTGGTTGATGACTGCACATTCTACATTCTGCCGGGTCTGAACGTGGACGCGAATGACTCGTACGTGATGTGGCCCAACACCCCTAACAACCCACGCGAGACGTACCGTCCTGAGGACAACGACGGAGACGGTCTCTACGATGAGGATCAGACCGAAGACGTGGATGGTGATGGCGAACTCTCCACGATGTATATCGAGGACCCGGACGGGCCGCTCAAGCTGTCGGCCGACAAACGCCGGTTCATCCAGGTCACCGATCCGGAGGAGAATGTGCTGCGCTTCCGCCGGATCGGCTCGGAAGGATTCGATAACGACGGTGACGGCAGGATCAACGAGGACGACATCGGCGGACCCGACCCGAACAGGAACTACCCGTACGGTTGGAACCTGCAGGCGGGATGGCCATATACGATGTCGGAGCCGGAGACGCGGAACTCTTTCGAGTTCGGGCGCACGCATGACAACATCTTCGCCGGTTTCCATTACCACAACACGGGACGATTGATCATGTTCTCGGTCCCGGCGGAGGTAAGCACCCCGACTGCGCAAACCCCCCAGTTCGGAGGGATGGGTGGAAGCAGGGGCATGCAGCGACTGACGCCGGAGCAGCGTCTGGAACAGATGAGACAGGAAAACCGGTACGCGCAGCTCTTCGACCGCCAGGTGGCGCCTGAGTACCGGAACGACATGGCTGTCCAGACCGAGATCGTCACGATGGGCGCTCGCATCATGAAGAACTACCGGCCTACCATGTCCGGTCCTCCCGGATCGGGACAGGCGCAGGTGAACACCTACTTCATGTTGGGGGCCTACGGATACCTTATCGAGCTGTGGGGGACCCACATGGACGGCGACATGGACGGTGACGGCCGCGTGGACCAGGACGAGATGATTCTCTGGCACGATATAGAACTCACGGGCGAGGGGTGGATCATGCCTCATAAGGTGAACCATCCCGACCTGGGTGAGATATGGATCGGCGGTTCCCCGAAGAAGCACATCCGCAGGACTCCACCTGCCAGGTACATCGAGTCGGAGGCGTTTCGCAACGCCCAGTTCGTTATGTACTGCGCCAGCCAGTTCCCGAAGGTTGAGGTGGATGAGATCAAGGTAGCGCCCGCTACAGGCGATCTCTTCTGGGTGGATGTGACGGTAAAGAACGACCGTGTCTATCCGACGATCTCCGATCGTGACCTCGAAAGGGGTTGGGTGCCGTCCGACAGGATCACCTTCCGGTACTCGAACAACATCACACAGGTCGAGATCCCTGAGGGTTCAACCCAGATCGACCCGCTCGACCCGCGGACCCGAGTCGCTGGTGCGCCGAACGAGGAGGATGACGAGTTCAGACTCCGCGGCCACGAGAGCCGGAGTTTCCGCTACCTGGTGAAGATGACCGGCAACAGCGGCTGGGTGGAATTCACTATCACCTCAAAGCATGGCGGTACCGATACCGGAAGGCTCAACATCAAAATAGGGGACTGACAGCGGCAACCGCGGCTGATTATCCCTGAACAGGGCAGGCGCCGGTTTGGGTCTTTCAACCGGCGCCTGTTTCATATCTGCTCGCCGGCATACGCCGGGCTCGCGGTCCGCAATACGGACTGCGCAAAAGAGCCGTTTCCGGACGGAAACCAGTTTGGGATATTTAATGCTGTAAATAGCCAACGTGAGGGTTCTCTCATAAAGAGGAAAGCACTGGATGGGTCCCGAGGGCCTGGAAAAGAAACCGCTGGGGATCTCACGATCTGAAGCTCCTTTTGAGCTGGTTTCCAACTACGAACCGGCGGGGGATCAGCCGGAGGCAATCGAGGCCCTCACTGAAGGTGTCATTCGGGGGGACCGCAATCAGACGCTGCTGGGTGTGACCGGCTCCGGCAAGACTTTTACGATCGCAAATGTGATCGCACGCCTGAACAGGCCGACCCTGATCATAAGCCACAACAAGACTCTGGCGGCACAGCTGTACGGAGAGCTGTGCGGCTTCTTCCCTGATAATGCAGTGGAGTACTTCATCTCCTACTACGACTATTACCAGCCGGAGGCCTACCTGCCGGGCAGGGACCTGTATATCGAGAAAGAAACAAGTATCAATGAGCTTATTGAGCGGTTGAGGCTGAGGACGACCAGTACGCTGGCCGCGCGCCGTGACGTTGTAGTGGTGGCATCGGTTTCATGTATCTTCGGGCTCGGCAGGCCGGAGGATGTGTATAAGTACATGGTCGGGCTGGAGCTGGGTCAGGAGATGGATCGCCAGCAGCTGCTCAGGGCGCTGGTGGACATCCACTACAGGCGGAACGACATATCATTCGGGCGTGGGGACTTCCGTGTGCGGGGTGATGTGGTGGAGATACACCTGGCCTATGAGGAGATCGCCGTCCGGGTCGAATTCTGGGGGGACCTGATCGAGCGCCTCAGCTTCGTAGACCTGATCACCGGCGAGACGGTTGAGGAGAAGGATCGGGTAGTCGTCTACCCGGCCACTCACTTCCTCACAGACAGGGAAAATCTGGGTGAGATCCTGGAGAGGATCGAAAGCGACATGGAAGAAGAGGTCGCAGGCTTTCAGGATGCAAACAGGCTGGTCGAAGCCCAGCGCCTGAAGGCGAAGGTCCTGTACGACCTCGAGATGATCGAGGAAGTGGGGTGGTGTGCGGGGATCGAGAACTACAGCCGCTACTTCGACGGCCGCAACCCCGGGGATCGCCCCTGCACGCTCGTAGACTATTTCCCCGAAGATTTCATGACTATTATCGACGAATCGCATGTGACCATTCCACAGATCGGCGGCATGTACGCCGGCGACCGCTCCCGGAAGGAAACGCTCGTCGAATACGGATTCAGGCTGCGGGCCGCTTTAGACAACCGTCCACTGACATTCGAGGAGTTCGAATCGTTGCAGAACCAGTTTATTTTCGTTTCCGCTACACCGGGACCGTTCGAGCTGGAAAAATGCGAGGGGTTGATAGTAGAGCAGGTTGTGCGGCCTTCCGGGCTGCTCGACCCGGCAATAAACGTGCGCCCGGTCGAAGGTCAGATCGACGATCTGCTGGAGGAGATCCGTGTGAGGGTGGAGAGAAGGGAGCGCACCCTGGTCACCACGCTCACCAAGAAGATGGCGGAGGATCTGACGGAATACCTGGTGGGAGTAGGAATACGGGCACGTTACCTCCACTCCGAAATCGATACGCTGGACCGTGTGGAGCTCCTTCGCGGGCTGAGAATGGGTGACTTCGACGTCCTCGTGGGCATCAACCTGCTCAGGGAGGGGCTCGATATGCCGGAGGTAAGCCTCGTGGCTATCCTCGACGCTGACAAGGAGGGATTTCTGAGGAGTGAAACCAGCCTGATCCAGACTATGGGTCGCACCGCGCGCAACGCCAACGGCTACATTATAATGTATGCCGACCGCATCACAGGTTCCATGCACTCGGCTATAGACGAGGTGGAGAGGCGCCGCAAGATCCAACATGCGCATAATATCGAGCACGGCATCACGCCCCGGACGCTGCAGAAGAGCCGGGAGGAGGTGATGGCCAGCACATCCCTGGCTGATCTGCTTGATTCGGGGGGAAAGGCCAGTTCCGCAGAGTTGGACACCGAAGTTATAATGAAAGAGTTCAGGGGGTTGGAGGAGGAGAGCTGGGAGATGGCGGTAGAGCAGAAGATGCTCGTGTATGCCACTGCTCTGCAGTTCGAGGAAGCTACGGTTTTAAGGGACGAACTGACCCGTTACCGTGCCGGCCGGCAAGGCGGGCAGGGTTCGGGAGGCGAATGATGATAAATACCGAGACTCTGGACAGGATCGTACAGGTCGCTCTGCAGGAGGATTTGGGTCCGGGGGACATAACAAGTGAGCTGACCCTCGACCCTCAATCGGAGAGCGAGGGCATTATCCTCGCCCGTGAAGGTGGTGTGCTGGCGGGGATGCCCGCGGCGGAGCATGTGTTTCTGCATGTGGAGCCCCGGGTTGTTGTCACTTCGATGGTCGGGGAGGGGGACACTTTCAAGCCGGGGGAGATCCTGGCCCAGGTTGCCGGGCCGACCAGGGGGATCCTGGCGGGTGAGAGGGTGGCGCTCAACATGCTGCAGGGACTGTGCGGGATTGCCACGCAGACCAGGCGATATGTCGATACAGTGGCGGGGACCGGTGTGACCATACTCGATACCCGCAAAACCGCGCCGGGGTTGAGGGAGCTTCAGAAGTACGCCGTTCGCATGGGGGGGGGAGCTAATCACAGGATGGGACTTTACGACGGCATACTCATCAAGGAGAACCATGCCCACGCCGCCGGAGGGGTGGCGGAAGCGCTGGATAGGGTAAGGAGAGGCCTTGCCGGTTCCGATTCCCGTTTTCTGGTCGTCGTGGAGGTCTCGACTTCAGAACAGGCGCAGGAGGCGATGGCGGGGGGTGCCGACCGTCTTCTGCTCGACAATATGAAAGCAGAGGAGATGGCGGCGATTGTGTCGATGGTACGGAGCTCCGAGAGGGGGGATGTGGAGCTTGAAGCATCGGGCGGTGTAAATCTTGAAAATGTCCGGGAGAGAGCCGAGACGGGAGTTGATTACATAAGTATCGGAGCCCTTACCCACTCGGTGCAAGCAGTGGACATCTCCCTGCTGCTCAGGTAGCTAAATGCAAACTGCATGGGTTGATGGGTTGGCGAATGTCATTACCGTCTCGCGACGCCACATCTTTGATGCTTTGACCACGGGTGGCAGCATGGATGAGATTGAAGAAGCAACCGGCACTCCCGTTACTATAGAAGATGACGGCGCCGTTCACTGCGTGCCCGGGAGCACCGGGTGGGGAAGGGTGACCGGCCTTGCCGGCCATGTCTATTTCTACAGGTCCATCTCGTCCACCAACGACCGTCTCCGCGAACTGGCAGCGCGGGGGGTCCCGCAGGGTACTATCGTGGTGACGGAGGAGCAGACCGCCGGCAGGGGGCGCCACGGTAGAGGGTGGTACTCTCCGCCGGGGGCCGGTTTATATTCATCCCTGCTGCTGCGGCCGACGATCGGGGTTGACCGTGTCGGATGGATTACCCTGGTGGCGGCGCTGGCTCTTGTCCGGGTCGCGAAGGAGGAGGGTATCAGCCTCAGGATAAAGTGGCCGAACGACGTTGAGTACGACGGCAAGAAGGTTGCCGGCATTCTGGCTGAGACCGTTTTGGAAGGGGATAGGGTCGAGGAGGTGGTGCTGGGAACCGGAATAAACGTGAGTTGGGAGGTGGAGAAGGTGCCTGAGGAGATCCGGATGCGTGGCACCGCCCTCTCACTCTGTGCACCGGTCACGCCCGATAGGGACAGATTCCTGGCCTCTTACCTGTGGGAACTGTGGGGTATCGTCGGCGAGCTGGAGTCGGAAAAGGAGGATGGCGCACCGGCTGTAGCCAGTGAAATGATGGCCCATCTGGCCTATCTTGGAGAACATGTACGGATCGAGACGAGTGAGGGGGAGCAATCGGGGATCTGTACAGGCTTGACCGAAGAGGGTTATTTGCAGCTCGACGGGGGTCTGAGAGTGGTATCCGGTGAATTGATCATAAATGTCGAGAACGACTAGTGCACGGTGTATTGACAATGCTGCTTGCCGTGGACATAGGCAATACCCATACGGTAGCAGGGGTTTTTCAAGACGGTTCGCTGAGGTCGCACTGGCGTGTGTCGACCTCCCCCGACGCTACCGAAGATGAGATGTGGGTTATGCTCCGGGCTCTGCTGAAGGAGGGGGACGTATCACCCGGTGACCTGGATGCGGTGATCGTCGCATCTGTCGTCCCCTCGCTCACCGATGTGATCGAAACTGCTTGTGCCACTTATCTGAATATGAAGCCCTTGCTGGTCAGCTCCGATCTCGATCTCGGAATAGAAGTGCGTGTAAAACCACCCGAAGCTGCCGGTGCCGACCGGTTGGCGAACGCGGTAGCGGCCCGCCAGGAATACGACCTCCCGGTGGTTGTCGTGGATATGGGGACTGCAACTACTTTCGATGTGGTAGACGGGGAGGGAGCATACATTGGAGGGTCGATCGCCCCTGGGGTGCTCACCAGCTCCGAGGAATTATTCCGGCGCGCTGCCAGGCTGGCGAAAGTGGACATCCAGCGTCCAGAAAAGGCGATCGGGGATACAACAGAATCCAGCCTCCGTTCCGGGTTGTACCTGGGAACGCTGGCCATGATCGACGGGATACTCGAAAGTATTACCCGAGAACTCGGGACCACACCGACCGTGGTTTTTACCGGCGGACTTGCAACACCCTTCAAGGAGGCCTTTGCAGAGCGGGGGGAAATCGATCCGCTGCTCACGCTGAAGGGGCTCCGTTTGATATATGAATTGTCAGAGCGTCCCCAAGTCCTCTGATATCGGGAGAATACCTGAAAATCGAGCGAATGCCACTGTACCGGTTGATGCATTCGAGAAGGATGTGTTTGCGACTAATATGACACTTGCGCAAAACGTGACGGGTTCTATATTTGGAGCTTGCTGTTAGCACTCACCTCTATTGAGTGCTAACAGACATCTTACCATATCAGATTACATTTACAGGGCAACAAGGAGGAGAAAGCATGGCCCTCAAGGTGAAACCGCTTGCGGACCGCGTTGTTGTCGAGCCTCTCGAAGAAGAAGTACAGGAGAGGGGAGGCATCATCATTCCGGATACCGCCAAAGAGAAGCCCCAGCAGGGTAAAGTCGTGGCCGTAGGTCCCGGTGCAGTGGCGGATGACGGGTCACGGAAGCCGATGGAAGTTAAGAGTGGGGACAGGATCCTTTACGGGAAGTGGACAGGCAGTGAAGTCCGCATCGACGAAACGGATTACCTGATCATGAGGGAGAGCGACATTCTAGCCATCATCTAGATGATGAGATCCCTTATTACTGCAACTCTTCACAGAATTTCAGATAACAGATTCATCAAATAACAGATTCAGGAGGTAGTGAATCACGATGGCTAAGATGATCGAGTTTGATGTGAAGGCCAGAGATCACCTCAAGCAGGGGGTGGACAAATTGGCCAACGCGGTGAAGGTCACGCTGGGCCCGAAAGGGCGCAACGTGGTGCTGGACAAGAAGTTCGGCTCACCAACGGTGACGAAGGATGGTGTCACCGTCGCAAAGGAGATAGAGCTGGAGGAACCGTTTGAGAACATGGGCGCCCAGATGTTGCGTGAAGTGGCTACCAAGACCAGTGATGTGGCAGGTGATGGTACCACGACCGCCACGGTTCTTGCCCAGTCGATCTTCCATGAGGGGCTGCGTAACGTGACCGCCGGCTCCAACCCGATGGACCTCAAGCGGGGCATCGAGGCCGCAGTCGAGGCAGTGGTCGGTGAACTGGAAAAGCTATCGAAGGACCTGACTTCCGCTAAGGAGATAGCACAGGTCGCTTCGATTTCGGCCAACAACGATGAGGAAATCGGAGAGCTCATCTCCGAAGCTATGGAGAAAGTGGGCAAGGAAGGGGTAATTACGGTCGAGGAGGCCAAGTCGATCGAGACCCACCTGGACATCGTCGAGGGAATGCAGTTCGACCGCGGCTACATCAGCCCCTACTTCATCACGGACCCCGACAGCATGGAGGTTCTTATGGAGGAGCCGCTGATCCTGGTGCACGACAAGAAGATCAGCACGATGAAAGACCTGCTGCCCGTCCTGGAGAAGGTTGCTCAGATGGGCAAATCGCTCATCATCATCGCCGAGGATATCGAAGGCGAAGCCCTTGCCACTCTGGTAGTGAACAAGATCCGCGGAACACTGAAAGTCGCAGCGGTCAAGGCTCCCGGCTTCGGTGATCGGCGTAAGGCGATGCTGGAGGACATAGCGGTTCTGACCGGCGCACGTGTCATCAGTGAGGACGCAGGCCTTAAGCTTGAGAACGCGACCTCCGGAGATCTGGGAACCGCCAAGACGGTGATCCTTACCAAAGAGGACACCACCATCGTTGAGGGAGGCGGCAAGAAGGAGGAAATCAAGGGCCGGATCAGCCAGATCAAGAAGCAGATCGAAGACACGACCAGCGACTACGACCGGGAGAAACTCCAGGAAAGGCTGGCTAAATTGGCTGGCGGTGTCGCGGTGATCAACGTCGGTGCCGCAACCGAGACAGAGATGAAGGAGAAGAAGGCCCGCGTCGAGGATGCCCTCCACGCCACACGCGCTGCGGTGGAAGAGGGGATAATCGCCGGCGGTGGGGTTGCCTATCTTCGGACGCTCGGTGCTATCGATAAGCTGAAGCTCGACGGTGACCGGGCCATTGGAGCGAACATCGTCAGGAAGTCGCTCCTGGAACCGACCCGCCTGATAGCCGAGAACGCGGGGCAGGAAGGTTCAATCGTCGTGCAGAAGGTGCTCGAGTTGAAGAAGAATGAAGGCTTTAACGCGCGCACAGACACGTACGAGGATCTGGTGGAGAATGGTGTTCTCGACCCGACCAAGGTTGTCCGCATTGCGCTGGAGAACGCCGCCAGCATCGCTTCGCTGCTTCTCACGACCGAAGCGATCGTTACAGATAAGCCTGAGGAGGAGAAGATGCCGCACATGCCGGCAGGCGGCGGAATGGGTATGTACTGATACTAGGAGCCTGTCGGAGAAACACTCCGGCTGCGGCTAACGCTGGCATCCGGCTGGCGGCGTTGGTTCTCGCGGAATGTCCTCAACGTAGCGCAGTGGCCACGTCTCCGGGCCTTCCGCTCAACCGCCTTGACATCCGGCGCCAGCGCGACCCTCGCTATCGTCGGTTTCTCTGACAGGCTCCTATGCTGACCTCTTACGGCAGATACGCCCTGCCTGGAGTCTATTCCGGGTGGGGCGTTTTTCTTTCCGGCAACGGTTCTTTTCCGAGATCTCGGCGTCAGCTCGCCGGAATCCTTGTGCGGCACACATAATGTACGCCTCCGTACTGGAGAGTTATGCTATTGCTGGCCGGTGGAGCGGGGGAAAGTGCACTGCAGGATGTTCTCACCCTTACTGTTCCGCTCGTAGAGGGTTGTTTCGGCCAGCCGCCGCACTATCGAAAGGCCGCGACCACCTTCATCCTGGCCGGCATTCCCGGTCACTAGCAGGAAGGGATTGAATTCGGGTGAGCGGTCGCGGAGCGTGAGGGTCACCGTCTGGCGTTCGATGTCCAGGCTGACTTCCACACTCCCCTCCGCGCCCTTATAGCCGTACTGCACGACATTGGTCACCAGCTCCTCCACGACCAGCTGCACGGAGAGGCTCAGTTCACTCTCACCGAGCGGGTCGAGATGCTCTTTGCAGAAGGATGTGAGCACTTCGAGCGTGGCGGGGCCCCAGTTCACTTCAATGTGCGGCTGCTCCGGCTCCATGTGCACCTCCACTCCGCTTCAATCGTACGGGTGCTCCGCTTCGGGTGTCAAGATGGGGGGTGAGGGCCTTTGGTGTTGAGTATATACGAGTGCCACACGTAGATTTGATTCAGGGACATGTTGATTCGACTGAACATGGCGACAAGTCTGGACGGCAAGATCGCAGCCACAGACCGCGAAGCGGTTAGGCTGGGTTCGGATGCGGACATACGTCGACTGGATGAGCTGAGGGCGTGGGCGGATGTGCTGGTGGTGGGGGCCGGGACCGTGCGTGCCCACGATCCTCCAATGGAGCTGAAGGATCCCGAGGCGTGCAGGCAACGCTTATCGCAAGGCCGCCCTGAACACCCGGCGGTTGCGGTAATATGCGGCAGTCTCGATCTGCCTGCCGGGCGTACCTTCCGCACTCCCGGGCGGAGGCTGATAGTGACGACCCGGCAGGCTGGTGAGCCGGCCCCCGAGCTGGTGGAGGCCGCGGAAATCTGGAGGATCGGAAGCGGGAAAGTGGATATTCCAGCCCTCGTGGAACGACTGGCCGTTGAGGGAATGGAGAGGGTCCTGATCGAGGGGGGAGGAAAGACGGCCGCAGGTTTCTTTGAACACGATCTGGTTGACGAGCTGTTTATAACCGTCACCCGCTGGGTAATGGGGGATAACGGCGCGCCAACCATCGCTGATGCAGAAGAGGTGCTGGAGCCCCAGCCTCTGTATGACCTGATAGATGTGAAATCGACGGACGAAGAAGTCTTCCTGCAGTATCTGAGAAGGAAGGATATGAAATGAGGCAATCTGTGCCCAAACTGTGCCTTTTCGGTGACGGTAAGATGTCGAGAGCGGTGCAGGCGGCCGCTAAGGCCTGGGACGTTACAGTCACTAGTGTTTTTAACGGGGACGATCTTCGAAACGGGCGGCCGCGTAAGAAGGCAGACCTGAAGGGCGCCGAGGTAGGATTGGATTTTTCCGCCCCCGAAGCCGTGCCGGGCAACGTCCGTAGAGCTGTAGCGCTTGAGTTGTCTCTGGTCGTGGGTACAACAAACTGGCAGGATCAGGCTCCGGACGTTAAGGCGGCTGTCTTGAACGGCGAAGGCTCGATGCTGCATGCGCCCAACTTTGCATATGCGCTGAACGTCCTCATTTATCTGCTGAAGCAAGCTGCCCTCCTCTTTGACGGGGAGGAGGGATTCGACCCCTTCATCTGGGAGAAGCACCATGCCCGGAAGGAAGAATCCCCGAGCGGGACTGCCCTCTATATTGGAGAAGTGCTGCTCGATGCCATCGATCACAAAGATCTCCTTCATATCGGGCCTGGCTCCGGCCCCATATCGTCAAATCAGCTGAGCGTTGCGTCGGTTCGGGCCGGGTCGGACCCGGGCTGTCACACGGTCGGATTCGACGGCACGGCTGAGATGCTGGAGCTGGTCCATACGGTAAGGGATCGCAGCGCATTCGCAGCAGGCGCCATAAGGGCTGCCTGCTGGCTGCACGGGCGGAAGGGCATCTACACGATGGAAGATGTAATGGAGGATCTGATCGGGCAGGCCCATATTGCATTCGAAGAGGGGCTCGGGGAGACCTGATGACCGACCGGCTCCTACTCAGGTCGCTCACTTTCCACGGCCACCATGGAGTCACGCCCGGCGAACGTGAGGAAGGGCAGGATTTCGAGGTGGATGTGGAAGTTGGATACGACCAGCGCCCTGCCTCCGGCAGTGACGATCTGGAGATGGCTGTGAATGCCCGAGATGTCTACCGGCTTGTGAAAACCGCGGTTGAAGGGCAGCCGTGCAACCTGCTGGAGACCGTGGCCCAGCGGGTGGCCGATGCCCTGCTGGAGTTGCCGCGTGTGGAGAGTGTGGTGGTCAGGCTCAAGAAACCGGGCACCAGTTTTACCGGTGGCGTGGGTGAGGGGTATGAGGTGGAGATAACACGCCCGTGAACACCGATATATACCTGGCTTTCGGCTCCAATCTGGGAGACGGGGTGGAGGCGATCCAGACCGCCATAGCGTTCCTGGGGGAACGGGGCGTAGAGCCCGTTGCACTCTCCGGACTCTTCCGAAGTAAACCAAAATACTTTTCCGATCAGCCCGATTTTATTAACTGTGTTGGGCATTTCAAGACCGATATCGATCCCCGGGAACTGCTGGCGGCGTGCAACGAGGCCGAAAAGGCCGCTGGCAGGCGCAGGCGGGAACACTACGGTCCGCGAGAACTGGATGTGGACATATTACTGTACGGTGAGGAGGTCATTTCAGAAAAAAGTCTGACCATTCCCCACCCGGCGATAGCGGAGCGGCTTTTCGTGCTGACCCCGCTTGCGGAGCTCTCGTGTACCATTGTCGTGCCGGGTGTGGGGGTGGTGGGGGAGCTGCTGGAAGAGGCGCGCAGAATTCTGCCCGTACAGGAGGAGGTAGTCAGACTGGGAGCGCTTCTACATTGCGGTTGTGGAGTCCCCGGCATAAGGTCTGACGGGACTTGAAGAAGTCGGGAGACTGTTGCAGGATGTCGGGAGGAACAAATACCAGTCCGGGAGTTTGCGGGTGAAGGAAGCACGTTACATTGCGATAGAGGGCGCCATAGGGGTGGGCAAAACCAGCCTTGCCACCCTCCTGGGCCGGCGGCTGGGTGCGCGCCTGGTGTTGGAACGGCCCGACGAGAATCCCTTCCTTGACGACTTCTACAAGGATCCGCGCCGCTACGCCTTCAAGACCCAGCTCTTCTTCACACTCTCCCGCTACATGCAGCAGCAGGAGTTCAGTCAGCAGGATCTCTTCCACGATCTGGTGATAGCCGATTACATGTTCGCCAAGGACAAGATCTTCGCTTATCTGACCCTCGACGACAAGGAACTGGCCCTCTATGAGAAGCTGGTCGATCTGATCGAACCCCAGATCCCGGTTCCCGATCTGATCATCTACCTGCAGGCCACAACCGAAGTGCTGATAGAGCGTATCCGCCGCCGCCGGCGCTCCTACGAGCGGCGGCTTTCCGAAGATTATCTCCGCTCCCTCAACGAGGCGTATAACTACTACTACTTCCATTACGACGCCAGTCCGCTGCTTGTGGTGAATACGAGCGAGATAGATTTCGTTCACCGCCAGGCCGACCTGGATGATCTGATCGAGGAGATAAGACGGCCGCACGCGGGCACGACCTTCTATGGCCCGGGAGCGTCGAAGCCATGAATCCGAGCCCGTCCCGGGAACCGGCGCGTGAGAAGGTGACCGTGCGCACCCTGCGCCGGATGAAGAGGGAGAAGCGGCTGATCGTCTGCCTGACCGCCTACGAAGCTCTGACCGCCCGTATGCTGGATGCAAGCGGTGTTGATGTAATACTGGTGGGGGATTCAGCCGGAATGGTGATGGCTGGCCGCAAGGATACACTGGGTGTGACGCTGGAGGAGATGCTCCACTTTACGCGCTGGGCTTCCCAGGGGGTGGAGCTCGCACTCCTGGTGACAGATATGCCGTTTCTTACCTACCAGGTGAACCCGGACGAAGCGGTACGCAACGCCGGCAGGCTGATGGCCGAGGGCGGGGCCGAAGCGGTCAAGCTTGAGGGGGGAAAGCACATCGTGCCGACGATAAAGCGCCTGGTATCGGCCGGTATGCCGGTAATGGGACACCTGGGATTGACCCCGCAGAGTATTAATGTTTTCGGCGGGTACATGCTGCAGGCTGTCTCCGGCGAGGAGCAGAAGAGGCTGATTGAGGATGCAAGACTCCTTGAGGAAGCCGGCTGCTTCTCGATAGTGCTGGAGAAGATCCCTGCCGGCGCGGCCGAAGAGGTAACGGCGGCTGTGGAAATCCCGACTATAGGGATCGGGGCAGGCAATGGCTGCGATGGCCAGATCCTGGTCACTCAGGACATGCTCGGGCTATTCACCGAATTCAGGCCCAGGTTCGTACGCCGCTATGCGAATATCGCCGAAGATATCATTTCAGCCGTATCCAGATATGTGGAGGATGTCCGTTCCGGTTCCTTCCCCGGCCCGGACGAATCTTACGACGGGCGTGAAGGGCAGTAGGGGGATCATGCAACGATTCCGGCGCCCCGCTCGGATGCTGGAATGGTCGAGGCAACAGCGCTGCGCGGGCGATGTTATTGCTTTCGTTCCCACGATGGGGGCCCTGCACCAGGGTCATCTCTCTCTTGTGGACCTGGCGGTCGAAAGGGCTGACCGTGTAGTCGTCAGCATCTTCGTCAATCCTGCGCAGTTCGGTCCCTCTGAGGATTTCGATCTCTACCCGCGTGATCTGGAGGGGGATCTGAAGCTGCTCTCTGAAAGAGAGGTCGATGCCGTTCTCATCCCGGACACAGGGGACCTCTATCCCGCCGGATTTACAACGTGGGTGGTGGAGGAGGAGCTGTCGGATAAGCTGGAGGGGGCCGCGCGCCCCGGCCATTTCCGGGGAGTAACCACGGTTGTAGCCAAGCTACTCCTGGTCGTGGAACCGGATATTATGATTCTGGGACAGAAAGATGCCCAGCAGGTTGCGGTTCTGAAACGCATAATCCATGACCTTATGTTTCCTGTGGATGTTATTGTAGGTCCTATAATTAGAGAGTCCGATAGTATTGCTCTCTCGAGCCGCAACGCATACCTTTCGGGCGAAGAACGCAAACAGGCCGTATGCCTGCACGATTCTCTGCGCCTGGCTCGCAAACTGGTGCTGGAGGGGGAGGTGGATTCAGGAGTGGTAATGGACGCCATGCGGGAAAGGATTGAGAGCGAGCCCTCCACACGCGTCGACTATATCGCCGCCGTACATCCCGACACATTCGAAACTCTCGACACCCTCTCGGATACAACCCTCTTCTGCCTCGCCGTATTCGTCGGAGATACACGTCTGATTGATAATGAACTCATCGAACGGGAAAATTAGAGAGTTGCAGACCGTTCCCGACAGTGTTCTGGTGCTCGCCGCCGGTGAGGGGACCCGGATGAAAAGTCCGCTTCCGAAGGTTCTGCACCGTGCAGGTGGCCGTACAATGCTGGACTGGGTTCTGCGAACGTTAAATGCCGCGGGTATAGAACAGATCATTACGGTGGTCGGTTTCGGCCGGGATGCTGTGGTCGCCGAGCTTGAGAGACAGCACCCCGATTCGGAGATCGCCGTTCAGGAGGAGCAGCTCGGTACGGGGCATGCAGTACAGTCGGCGCTGCCGCTGATATCCCCCGACGCCGGGACGGTCGGAATCTTCAGCGGGGATACTCCTCTGCTGAGCCCACAGATCGTACACGACCTGACCCGGGAGCACTTCGTGAAGGAGGCGTATGTAACTCTGCTGACGGCCGAGCTGAGTGATCCATCCGGCTACGGCCGGATCGTACGCGACGGGGAGGGATTGGTGGAGCGCATCGTGGAGGAAAAGGATGCAGGACCCGGAGAGCTGGCTATCAGGGAAATCAACGCGGGAGCCTATATCTTCAATCGTACGGCCCTGGAGGAGTCCCTCGTAATACTTCGGAACGACAACGCACAGGGGGAGTTCTATCTCACCGATACAATTACTCTCATCCGGGCCGGAAGCCGCCAGGTTGCGGCGTTCAAGGCCCCCGGGGATGCGACCGAGGTACTGGGGGTCAACACGGTAGAGCAGCTCATTCAGGCGGATCTGCTGTTAAGAGAGCGGGAGAGTTGAAGGTGAAGGTCACCTGTCGTCCATTCGCAGGAAGCACATCCCTCGGTTCTGTGAGCAGCAGGGTGCTCACCTATGCAGGAGTCGTTGCCGCAGTCGTCATCGTGGTCGTGGCGGTGGTGGCCCTGATGATGGCCGAGCGGCCCGAAAGGGAGACCCCACGGGATGCGTTCGCCGAGCTGGAAGCCGCCTGGGGCATCGACTCACCCGATTCGCGTCCCCAGGTCGAGGTCCTCAACGGCTGTGGTGTCTCCGGAATAGCCGCCCGTGCACACGAGTACCTGCGGAGGCTGGGCTTTGATGTGGTCAACGTCGAAAACGCCCCGGCCTTCGACTATGAGAAAACGCTCGTCATCGACAGGGGCGGTGATGAGGGCATCGCCCGCAGGGTGGCGCGTTTCCTGGGAACGGATAACGTCATACGCCAGGTCCGCCCGGAACTTATGCTTCAGGTTACGGTGATCCTGGGTAAAGACTACAGGTCGCTGAAGCCGTACGGGGAAGTGGAGCCGTAGTGGCCACTCCACACACCTCGAGGTATCAGGAAAGAGCGGCCATGCGGGCCGGGGCCTCCCCGGAGGTCGCCCGCGGGTTTGCCGGGGCCGCTTTGACCAGGAAGGCGATCGACCTGGTCATTCTGGATTTGAGGAAACTCACCAGCGTAACCGATTTCTTCGTCGTAGGGACGGTTTCAACCAATGTGCATTCACGTGCCGTCGAGGGTGCGGTGAAGGAGTGGGCCGAAGATGAACTGGGTCAGCGCCCGTGGCATGTAGAGGGGGCGGAGGGAACCCGGAACTGGGTTCTGCTCGATTATGTTGATGTTGTAGTTCACCTCTTCCTGCCGGATGCCCGTGCTTATTACACCCTTGAAAGGTTGTGGGGTGACGCTCCTATGGAGGAGATAAGAGACCCGGACCAGGATAATCATGCCGCTCCTTGATCGTACAGAAGGAGACCTCCGGCTGGCACTTTCCTCAGCCGCTGCCAGGGTGGGATGGGAGCTGGGGCCCGAAGAAGCCGCTGTAGAGATCCCCAGGGATCCCTCCCACGGTGAACTGGCGTCCGCTGCCGCCTTTTCGCTGGCAGGAGTTCTGAAGAAGAGCCCGCGTGAAGTGGCGGAAGC
>Ga0114919_10000595_pt1 | contig 28376 bp, 25 predicted proteins | sample BlataG_FD_88682 | JGI IMG/M metagenome (GOLD analysis project Ga0114919, IMG submission 88682) | Deep subsurface microbial communities from Black Sea to uncover new lineages of life (NeLLi) - Black_00105 metaG | ecosystem: Environmental > Aquatic > Marine > Oceanic > Sediment | place: Atlantic... | reverse complement strand
GGGGCGCGGGCGGGGGGGCCCTGGGGGGGGGGGGGGGGTGGCGGGGGCGGGGGGGGGGGGAAAATATGGAGGGAAGGGGGGCGGGGTAAAAAAAAGGGGGAGGGGGGGGGGGGGGGGGGGGAGGGGGGGGGGGGGGGGGGGGGGGGGGGGGGGGGGATGCTCAAGGAGGAGTTTTAATTGTGTTCTGTTTTTCATTGATTTTGAACTATCATCATCTCCTTTTGGCGGGAAAGACACTGTTTTAAATAGACACCTGGAACCTGAATAAACATAAATGTACATGTAGGTCTTGTTACATACGAATGACTCTCTTGTCTCTCTACCTGTTAAGAAGAAGAAGAAGCTTCCTCTCTCTCTTGTCTTTGCTGCGCATCACCATCATCACCGCCACCCAATCCCTCACCTCCTCCTCCTCCCTTACTACTACCCATCTTCTTCTCACTCTCATTCAAATCCAGGTCTAAAGAGCTCATAACCACCTCCTCTGCTCTCCCTTTATCAGTCTCTAAGTCACAATATACAAGGCCAGGTACCAGTCCCTTCAACTCGATTTCCAACCTATCAATCTCCCCTCCTACAGTTGTAATGATTCCCCTCCCAAATTCAAACATCTTACCATCCATTGCCGCTTGCGCTTGTCTTTTTTCTTCTACCGACATACTATTGCTTGCTAATTGAGCTAATTTTTCTATCTCTTCATACGCTGTTTGCCTTCCCATTCCTGCCAGGTACTTTTTCACTACACAGTCTCCAGACCACTGTATTTCAGCCTTAAATCTATACACACCATCTCCCATTTCTTCACTCTTTGGATCCACCACACAGACCACCATTGGATCAGCCTTCAAATGGGACACAACCTTTTCGTGCATTTCAGGAGGCATTGATTGTCCTATCAGGAATCTTTTATTATTACGGATCAGTGTTATTGCAATGCCTCCCATCAACAGACCAACACTGATACTGCCAACACTGTCATACAAAGCGTTTCCTGTTAGGTGAGTTAGGTAGGTAGACATGCCAGCAATACCTAGACCAGCTACCGCTCCTGCATCTTCAGCAAACACAGCAGCGGTGGTGGGATCCCGTCCTCGCATTATGTAGGACCAAAATGGTTGTCCTTCTTTGGCTGCGCCAACTCTAATTGCATGGTACGCAACTCTTAAAGAGTAGAATTCTAATAACCCAGAGGCTATAATGACCTTGAAAGAGACAGCCATGTTTGTTAGTTGTGGTGGGTCGAAGATGGACTGAACGCCATGGAGGACTGAGGCGCCAGCACCGATGCAAAAGATGCCAACTGCGGACATTAATGAGAAAATGTACTTTTCCTTGTGGAAACCGTAAGGATGCTGTCTGGTGGCTGGTTTTCTAGATAATTGGACACCTGCTCTGAGGAGGAGCTGGTTGAGGATATCTGCAAAGGAGTGGATGGCTTCTGCGAGCATGGCTCCACTGGAGGTTGTGAGCCAGGCGAAGATCTTGCCAACAGCAATGATGGAGTTGATGGCGACGGCTATGTTGACTGCTTTGAGCTCTCGCTGGGCTTTTGCTGTTGCGTAAGAGGATATCAGAGGTGCTGGTGGGATGAATGCATCTGATGATGATGACGATGATTGGGTAGCAACTGGAGTTGTGTTGCTGTCATCTTCGCTTTTTTTCCTTGGAGGCCAAAGAGTCGGTGGTGAAGATGTGATCCAGCGACTGGTTGGTGAGCCTGAGATTCTATGGCTATTGGATTGGTTCCAATTGTTCTTATTGCTATGGTTTGGGCGGTTGCTCGGGCTTGCCAAGCCAGCAATATATCTATGAGTGCTAAACGATCCTTGTGTATTCATTCCTATGTTTGACGTGGTTTCAGCTAGTGCTTTACTTTCGATGACTAGTGTATCATGTATTAGGTTCAACAGATGTGTTTGTGCAGACTTTGAGGCTTGTCTCATAGCACTAGGCACAGTCGTGATTTAAGGAACAAAAAGGTAGAAAAGCTAGAGTGTACTCAAGAGACAAACGCCCGATCTATATGTTGATTCAAAGGTAAACATATGATCCAGATGTCTATGAGACCATTCTTGGCGATGCCGGCTTATATATTTTCAATCAGTGTCTCCCCGACTTTTCAAAAGTTTAGCCTTTTCACAAAAACCCTTCATGTACAATGCCAATCTTCAGTTAATTCTATATATATTTGAAACTTTCAGACATATAGAATATATCTATCACTATTCCGCCACTTGTAGTCGACACAAATTCGACATGAAAAGTTTGCATCGAAAAATTGAATTTTTGATTGCATCATAGTCTTGTCTCATTCCCTGTGATATTGATATGTTAAGGTCCCTTAGAACCATCATTGCCTCGTCTAAAACACGATCCTCAACTAACCAGCCACGTCGTTCGGGTTCTAGTGGCAGTGGAGGAATAACCAGAACAGGCAGACGCCTCGGCGATCGCGACAAGTTCTTCCGCGAAGCCAAAGCAGAGGGCTACGTCGCCCGCAGCGCTTTCAAACTCAAAGAAATACAAGACAAACACAAAATCATCCCCCCAGGTGGCACAGTTCTCGATCTAGGATGCCATCCAGGTGCTTGGCTACAAGTCGCTTGCCAATCTCTCGGCCCAAAGCCCAAGGGCGGACTCGTCTTGGGCATCGACCTACAGGAAACTGAAGCCCCCAAGCAATATTGTGACGATAGAGTCCGCATAATACAAGCAGATGCAACTACACTGCCTTTATCATTCTGGGATGAACATGCGCCAGGTGGATTTCATTGTGTACTATCTGACATGTGTCACTGGACAATGGGCAACTCTTCTGATGCTTTTAAATCTCTGCAACTAGCCAGGACTGCTTTTATCATTGCCATTGGAGCTGATAGTAATAGTGGTGATAGTGGTGGAGTGTTGAAATCTGGTGGTAATCTAGTGATGAAGATCTTACAGGGAGAGGGAACGCAGGAGTTTGCGGCAGAGTTGAAGGTGGAGTTTGAAAAGGTGGCGTGGGTGAGGCCGTCTGCAACGAGGAAGGAGAGTAAGGAGGTGTTTCTATTAGGGTTGAAGCGGCGGAAGAAAGGAATAGTTGATTCATGTTAGATGTTGATGAGGTTGTACCACAGCTGAAGATAGGTTTCCATGTATAGGCTTAGAGATAGAGTGATGGATGAAGAGAGGAGAAGGGGGAGGGAGAGGATACGAAGAGATTCAGTGCAGTTTCACAAGTATTTCACAAGTATGTGCACCACAAAGGTACTTATTCCTCATCTTCTCACATTTCTCAAGCATAATTTCATAATATAAACGTAAAATAACGCACACATATTGCTACTAAGTAACTTGAAACAGAGCTATAACCAAATAAACCAACAAAAATGTCAGGTGAAGGGCGTTACGAGGGAGAAGTCCGCAGAGAGGTAGTTCAGGGTGAGAAGACGGCCTCGGGTGCCCCAAAGGTAGTTTGAAAGCTCTTTTTATTGATTTGTAATGCTTTCCAGGCTATTTTTTGCTCTGGAGGATGTTGAAGAAGTTTGATGAACTTATGGATCCTGGTGAAGCAGTTGGGGGGGGTGAAGAGAGAGGAGAGCATCTCATTATGAAGAAGCTGCCAAGTGTGTCTCCACCTCCTCCTTCTCCTAACCCTAACACCTGTCTCCGTCACCATCACCACTTACATACCTACAGGAGCAATTTGGTACTGGTCGTGCTGCACAATCTGAAGCCGGCAAGAAAGGAGGCGAGATAGCAAAGGAGCGAGGTGCTGGAATTATGAGCGACCCGGCCGGGTATGGAAGAGAGGGAGGAAAGAAGGGCGGTAAGGCCAAAGAGGGTGCTACCGAGGAGGAGGCAGAGATGTAAGAGGTGGTTTCGAAAGAAGGATGTTTTTCAGAGATGTAGGAGGGTGCCTCGGTTACTGGTTTGATGAAGTGACCAAGATGGAGAGAGGGAAGGGGTTTTTGATTTTGGTTTTTTAGGAGTTGCATTTTGTATAGACTGTTTGTGTGTAAAGTAGCTCTCCTTGTTTGATCATGTATACAAAAGCATCACAACACAAAAGGAATTTAGACCTGATGTATAAACAGATATAGCTCTTTCCTTCTTCCAGATTTCATTCAATGTAAATCTCTCCTCTTTCAATGAGTCACTTGCATTCATTACATTTGGCACACAAAAACAACAGCAGCAAAGGTCGGTCACTGAACAACAACCTTCCTTCCTTCCTTCCTTCCTTCCTTCCTTCCTTCCTTCCTTCCTTCCTTCCTTCCTTCCTTCCTTCCTTCCTTCCTTCCTTCCTTCCTTCCTTCCTTCCTTCCTTCCTTCCTTCCTTCTATATACACTATACATAAATTTGCAACACAACAAATCTTCAACTCCATCTTCTCTTCACAAATGGCACCTCTTCTCCCATCTCTGCTCTGCGTGTCAGGCATGCCTTTTTCATCTGTGGATTTAAACAAGTATGGCATTCCCCACACCTTGATGATCTTGACATCTTTGGAAATCTATCTACTCTAGACCTTCCACCACCACCACCACCACCATCGTCATCGTTGCCATCATCATTATCGGATGCTGTCCCACCAGCATTCTTCTTCTGCTGCTTCTGTCCATTTACCGATCCAGGCGGTCTCCCTCTCTTACCTGGAGTCAGGGGACCATATCCACCACCACGTCCTCTCCCCCTCCCTCTCCCGCTCCCTCTTCCTCTCCCCCTACCACCATTACCATCCATCATCACTGGCAGCGCACTGCCATACCTCGGTTGAGAAGCAAAATACGTCTCTTCAAATTGAAATCTAGACCTACTCTCCCCCGACCTCAACACCTGAGGCACCATCTGCACTGTCTCCTCCCCCATCAATGGCCTGACATACCTGACTGGAGGCATTGGAGGTGCCACACTGATGTTGGCTGCTGCTGTTTCAGTAATGACCCCCTGCTTGGTCAATTTAGCCAACTTTTCCACTGCTCTTTCACTGCTATTCTTCCAGTTACTCTTAGCATTCTTCACCGTGGTAGGGCAGAGGTAGCTTGGTAGTGGACGTGGTACCCCAGTTGACGGCTCAAATGCTCTAAAACAAACATAATCAGAGCTGAACATTCCTGTAACACTCTCTCTAGTCATTCCTTTCACCATAAAGTGTACCGACAGCCCCAAGTGGACGTGTGAAGTGGCACATTTCTCTACCAAATTCCTGGGTAGCACCAAAGGTTCCACTACTGTTGAGTTGTCTACAAATACTTCATTCATTTGGAAATAAGTTCCATTCAGAGGGAACCTTCCTTTGAGAGCCACTCTGCACGTCATGAATAATAACCCCTCTACTTCCGCTCCTTGCTTTGGTTGGTGAGAAGAAGGCTTGGGTGGGTGGCGTGTAGCCCCGTTTGCATCGGCCAATACCGGCAGGTCTTCTATAGAGAGGAAGAGAGCAGGCTCAGTGTCGAGGAGAACTTGAGGGCAGCCTGCAGTTCCTAGTCGTCTGTTCCGAGTGGACAGGACATTTTGAATTTCAGGGCTCAATATGTGCACTTTTATCATCAATCTATCTCTTGTGTGAACCCACTGCTGTCGCTGTTCTAATGGCAACCCATCACCCTTACTAGCAGCAATTTTATCCTTTTTATCCTCAGATTCTTTCAATACAAGTTGAGGACAGCTGGCAATTACAGATGGACATGTCCCACCAGCCCCTCCCCGCCCTGACGCTCTCTCTTCGAAAACCTTCAATGCATCCCCCAGAGTTGACATTGCACTATCTGCTTGAATATGGCTACATTTATCAGGGTGCACCAGCTTGGACAGTGCTCTGTACTGCCTTTTAGCTTCTGGCATGATTTCTTCCAATATAGAGGGAGGAGTGAGGCCAGGTATTGACCCTCTGAGCATTGATGTGGACGATGATGAAGAAGAAGATCCAGCTGCAGCTGCAGCTGCAGCAGCAGCAGCAGCAGCAGCAGCGGAGAGGTTGAGTATATCCAAAGCTAATTCTAAAGCTTTATCTTCTAACACAACACTAGCAGAGCCATCTGCAGTAGTGACCGCAATCGCATGATGGATGGAGTTTAGTTGCTCGCCTAGCTTCAGAAGACGTTGGCATTCAGCATCTTGTTGCTCTTCCTCCTCCTGCTGCTGCTCCTCTTTGTGTTCTTTAAGTTCTTCATCCTCTATCTGGTCTAGTTGTTTCTCTTCTTTCTTCTCTTCAAGCTCCTCCATGAGCAGCTGATTCTCTCCATTCGCTTCCTCCTCCTTGACGACTCTTGGCTTTGCTTCCTCCTCTTCTTCCTCCTCCTCTTCTTTGACGCTCTTCTTTTCCCTCCAATGGCCTTTATTACTATTCTTCTTCTTCCTTTCTTCTCGTTGTTGCTGCTTTTCTTCGCTCCTCTTCTTCTTCTCTTCCTCCTCTTCTTCCTCTGCTTGTTTTTTCCTCCATTCTAAAAGAGCTTCATACCTCTTCTTCCAAGCACTATCAAGTCTCTCCCTATCTGCAACAACATCAGCATCAGGTTGAGTTCCTATTGCTCTTTGCAATCCTTCACTTCTTGCCCTCCTTCTTACCGTCGCCATCAAGCCATCAAGGGATAATGTAGAAGCTGCAGCTCTCAATCGCTGCTGCTCCAAGGTTTCCATTTTTTGCCTCCTCTTCCAATGCAGTGCTTGAAACCCGTCTGCATAAATGGAAGTAAAATTCTCACCATCATTGTCATCATCATCGTCATTGCCGTACCTATCTCTCCCTATATCTTCTATGTCTGTGCTACTAATGTCCATTGTTGTGGTTGACATGGTTGTAGTTGACGTCTCAGAAGAGTACCCACCACCAAATCCACGCGGCCGTCCCCTCTTCTTCCCTCCTTGTTGCCGTGGTGAAGGAGAAATAGGCTGTTGCTTATGTACAGGAGCAGCCACTGAATCGTGTATGTCTGCAGCATACCTTGCTCTGATCCTCTGTCTTCCCCCAATTCTTGGCCCGTTATTAAGTGCATACTCACAATCAGTTGCCATGGGACAGGAAGAACAGTTGGGGTTTGCTTTACTACAAAAGACTTTTCCTAGTGTTATCATTTGGTAATGCATTTCGTATAATGTAGTAAATCCAAACCCCAACAGCCTCGATTTAAGGTACTTGTGCACTTCCTGCTCCGGTGCATAGTCGTCAAGGTCTTCTATCGCTTGTGACGCATCCAAGGGTAGCCAGCCCAAACGCGCTGCTATTCTTCCCACATTTGTATCGACTGGGAACTCTTTCCTGTTCAAAGTCAACAGCATCAAACAGGCGCAGCTCTTGGCACCAAGGCCATCTATACTAGAGAAGAATCGGTAGGCAGAAGCATCATCTACGTCTCTCAGCCACTCTAACGAGAGCAGTTCTGTGGGATGGAATGACAGGGCTTGGTACCTGCTCTCTACTCCTCCTCCTCCTCCTCTTAAAGCAACAGCATCAATCATATGTTCCATCACCCCTCTAACACTCTCCTCCTCCTTCTCAGAGGCCCACTTTCCATGCATTCTATGTATGTTCCTTGCCCTTATGACGTTTAAGGCTGCTTGGATCTTGGATGTCAGGAAGTTCATCAGCCCCCTGCACCTGATGGCATCCGCCAAGTGCTCTGGGGGAGCAGTACGGATAGCTTCCCAGTCCACTGTATCTCTCCTTTGAAACGGAGTGGTACTACTACTGGGAGGAGGGTCCATTGCAGGCCATCTGGAGACAATTTCCATGTACGCTCTGGAGCTGAGGTGATCTGCTACATTTTGGGTGAGAAACACGCCAACTACTGAATCCAGTACTGAGCCATACCAAGAGAAGTTACGTCGACGGTCGCCCAGCGTGCCCCTCAATGCGGCTTGGAAGGAGAAGACACGTTTGGCCCACAAGAGAGCTTCATCTGCCCCGTAGACGATCATGGTGAGTTGGCCTTCTCTCAGGATACGAGCTCTTCTTTCTGTTTTTTTTTTTAAATAATTGATTGATGGTTTTTGGCGGGTGGAGAGAGAGGGAGGAGGAGAGATGAGGTGGTTGGTTTTCATACTTCAGTAGTGGAGAGAGAAAGTGGAGGAAGATATACCGGTATAGATATATCTTAAAAAATCTAAAAAAAGGGGGGGGGACCACTCACGTCCAAACAACTTACTTCTTCTTGGTGCTCTCATAAAAACAGCAGTAGAATCTCCTGGTACTGGTACAAATGATGCCTCATCTTTCTTCTTCCTCTTCTTCCTCTTGTCCTTCTTGATGAATGATGCTTCAAAATCACTCTCGTCACTATCGCTATCACTATCCTCAACTTCTTCTTTACACTCTGGTTGGCTGCTGCCCTTGATCACATGAGGGGGTCTCTTCTGTGGTGTTGATTGTGGAGGTGATAAAGGGAGTCCTCCAGCTGCGCCTCCTTGGGAATAATACAGGAGGTTGTTGTTGTTGTTAATCTCGTTGTTGTTGGTGGTGGTGGTACTCTGGAAGAAGGCCTGAGCACCATCACCCTGGTATGGTAGATATAGACTATCAGCACCAAGAGGAGAAGAGAAGAAGGCAGATGGTTGCTTACCAGTGTAGTGTACAATACTTCCTCTGTAAATCTTACGTTGAAGAGGGAGATACTCATCATCGTCATCATCTTTGTCGTTCTTGTTCCCATTACCTTCGCTATCGCTATCGTCTCCATAGTCATAGTCATTCTTAAAGAAACTGACATGTGCTGGAGTCTTCCTAGAGGATTTCTGTTGTTGGTGTTGTTGGTGGCTGTCCTGTTGGCGGAGGGATTGTAAAAGGGATTCGACGAGGGCTGGATCGACTGCTTGTGGGAGAGCTGTTGTTGGGGGAGAAGGAAAGGCCCTAGCAGCGGGTGAAGGCCCAGGTAGCGAGGTATACTTGTCAGGGAGCTTAGGATGTTGACTGGGCTGGGTTCCTATGGGGACACCCTGGAATGTGGTTGGTTTGTCGCTTGATTGCATCTCAGAAGATTAGATTTGATTGGTTGTCCAAATATCCGCGATGGAACCAGATTTCTCCTTATTCGGCTGGTCTATAGTCTTTAGTGATCCTACTATGTGTTAAACTCCAGATTAGAAAGCAAACCCAAAGTTGTTGGCAGCATCGAAACGATTCAAACTTCTCCTTCCTTCTCTTGTCTTTGTAGGGACCTAAACATCATCAAAGCATCAATTTTGATAGGTAATGAGCAGTCATATTTCAATTGCAATTGTGAACGCATGTCGTTCAGCGGGTCTCACATCTGTTTAGAACGACAATACCCTCTCATCTCTCTCTGCGGACTGGCCAATTTGACTCTCAGTGGCAGCACGATACTCCAACAAACTGCTGCACCATTATTGAGCAGAGTAAACAATTTAGATTCATCTTCTAGACTGTCTCAAGGGTATCCTACCGCTTTTATGCTGTACTTATCTTTCAAATGAGAGGTATATCCACTCCACGAAGCTACTCACTATGAGAATGAAATTGTTGTAGGAGCCTGTAGGAGGCCTGCATGGTGACAGACTTTCCAGGCAAGTCGCGAACGCTCTGAATGTTGCTTTCAAGCCTTGTTGCTGTGATATTGGCAGTTGTAGTAGCTATAAACAACATCACAAGCACCAAAAACATGAATCCATACACCAAGACAACCTAGTTTGATGGAAATGTAAAAGCTTCTTCTTGGTCCAAAGTTGACATTGGTTGCATCAGACTCTCCCAGAAATAGAGCTCAACGTCTCTCTCTTCAACTTTGTTAACCTTCCACTGAGTAGTCTTAGGATTATTGAAGTGGGATCTGGTAATGAGGTACCATTCAATGGCATAAGTTAGTAACCCAACTACTTTAGCAGTCAATACGATGGCAATCCAAACTACAGGCTTGAATGCCTTCATATGAAAAATAGCGTGCAGAAGATTGAGAATCGGCAGGATCAGCAATTTTGAATCCGTAGCCATACATAGGCCAGGTGAAGATGACACCGTCATTGATTTCTTCTGGATGGAATTGTATATACCAGCAAACGCAATGTCTCAGCCCTTTTCACCTGGTTTGGGGGAGTTCCAAGTCTCTCATCGTTCTGTCCCTCCGGAGACATCTCCACTGCAGCATGTCATTTTTCCAGCCTAGCTGTGGCATCATCTTTTTAAAGAGCTCTATTTCATGTCGAGAATACTCTCCTGGACTCCTGTCTATGCAATATACAGCTGCAAGGGGAGAGTGAGGGTGGAGTTGGGAGGGTGGGGAATGAGCAGGTTGAATGTGAGAATTGGGATGTCTGGAGGAGGAAGGTCGGTTCTTTTGGATAGAATATATGGTAGAGGTGTAATTACATGGTGTATACTCAGAAGTACACACATTTATCTTTGTTTGAATCCCTTGCCAGAAAGGGATGTACTTTGCTGAAGAAATGGAGACCAGGCCAGAGAATGTCAAGAGGAGTGTAAATGTAATGATGTGTTATACGTAGATAAGGTAAGCAATTGTAAGATTTCAAAAAAAGTCAATGCAGTGCCCTAATTGTGGGAAATTGCACGTTATAGACACGTGAGCTCAAGGCGGAGAGGAGGAATTGCAGTTTCCTCCCAAATTTAGATCAGCTGTCATCGGGGCTCAGCATGACTACCCATAAGGCCTTAATAAGGAGCGCGTTTGATCGAACAAATGTCATTTCATCGGAATCTTACTAATCTTCCAATCTGCTAGAAGTTTCCAACCTAACCATTCACCTCTTGTACCCTCTCAGGTCACCTCATCTTTCAAATGGAAACCAACAATGTTTGAATAGAGAATAAGCAACGAACCCTTGGCTCCTCCCTTCGTGATCAACCGTATCATGTCATTATCACCACCTGGAAGCAGCAGAAAGCGCCGGCTGGGCGACAATATTCTAAACAAAGAAAATCTTCCCAGCACTGCCGTTCCTTCTCTCCACCCACCAGAACAGTGTCGCAAAGCTTTCAAACCTCCCCTCCCATCACGTCAAGATGCTGCTGGTAGAAACATTACTCTTGGCGTCCCTATTCACAGATGTGCTCAGCTGGGTGCTCCGGGCTTACTCAATGCTCTCACCAAGCAGATCTTTATTCCTCCAATAGCGCACACCAACCAGCCAACAGCAGATGACGACAACGACGACAACAACCTTGAAAATGCTCCAGAAATAGTCTTATTTGATCCAGAAGTCGATGATCTCCCTCCTTCATATGATCTTCCCTCCCAAGAAGAAGGAGCAGCAGCAGCAGCAGAAGCTGGTACTGACGATGCTCCCGGTAATGCTAATGTCAATGCTGCAAAGCCTTATACCAAGGTAACCGTCGACAAATTCCTCTCCGCCAAACTCCGACCCCATCAAGTGCAGGGCCTCCAATTCATGTTCCGCTGCATGACTGGCCTTGTAGACCCAGCCTTCACTGGATGCATCCAATCAGACTCCATGGGCCTAGGCAAGTCGTTACAATGCATAGCCTCCATGTGGCAATTGCTGACATCAGGCATTCATGGGCAGCCTACATGCACTAGAGTGCTCATTCTTGTCCCTTCTAGTTTGGTGGCCAATTGGTTGGCAGAGTGTAAGAAGTGGCTGGGGGATAGACTGTCTCCTATTGCCGTTGAAGATACTCAAGGTGCTGCTGTGAAGAAGACGCTGGGTTTCATTCCGAATAAAAGGATCTATGTGCCTTCAGCTGCTGGTGGTGGCGAGATTAATAATAATAGAAATAATAGTAATAACAATAGTAGTAGGTATGAGAAGCCAGTGGTGGTCATCTCATCTTATAGCACCTTTAGACTCCATCTCCAGCTCTTCTATTCCAAGAATTTTGAAATGGTCATCTGCGACGAAGCACATCAGCTGAAAAACTCTGACTCACAGATCAACAAGGCCGTCGCCAACCTCCCATGCAAGATCCGTCTCTTGGCATCAGGCACGCCTATTCAAAATGATCTAGGAGAGTTCTTTGCAATGTTCAACACTGCTTGCCCCGGCCTACTAGGTACTAACAACGACTTTAGAAAGAATTATGAAATCCCAATCCTCAAAGGACGCGATGCAGGTGCAACTGATAAGGAGCTTCAAAAGGGGTTTGAAAGGTCTGAGAAGCTGATAGAGCTATGCAGTCGATTCATGCTACGTCGTACTAGCAGTGTTCTTAAGAAGTATCTCCCCGCTAAGATCCAGCAAGTTATCTTTTGTAGGATGGCTCCGCTGCAACATCAGCTATATGATGCATTCCTCAACTCTGCTCCAGTTCGAGCTGCATTGTCGGGTGTGAGGATGCAAGATAACAATCAAGCTTTGTCTACTCTTCCTGCCATCACTGCATTGAAGAAGCTCTGTTGTCATCCTGATTTGGTTTATACTCTTTGTGCTGGTGATAGCAGTCGCCTTGGCCATGGCCATGGTTATCTTAGTAGTACAGGAGGAGGTCTAGGTGGTGTCGGCAGTGCTGTTGTGCGAAGATCAGCATCAGCCGTCATGACGAGAAATCCTCCCACTACCACCACCACTACTAATCTCAATAGGAGCAATAGTACTTCTGCTATGATGATGGTGATGCCAACAGATAAGAAACCAATCATCACAGGATTCGAAGGACTCTTACTATTATTTCAACGTCAATCCGTCTACCCCATCTACCGACCGTTTTCCGTTCAAACAATGCATGGCGGTAAAATCATGGTTCTTGAAGCTCTCCTCAAAGCGATCAAGTCATCAGCCCCTACAGACAAGGTAGTATTAGTCTCCAACTACACTGAAGCTCTGGATCTCGTTCAGAAGCTGTGTACTACCAACCACTGGTCGACTCTGAGATTGGACGGAAGCAAAGCCGTGAAGGCTCGTCAACCTTTGGTAGATACTTTCAACGACCCAGCTCATCCATCATATGTCTTGCTGCTCAGTTCAAAAGCTGGAGGAGTCGGTCTCAACATCATTGGAGCTAATCGTTTAGTTCTCTTTGACCTTGACTGGAACCCAGCTAATGATCAACAAGCCATGGCAAGAGTGTGGAGAGAAGGGCAAGCTAAGACGTGCTACATTTATCGACTCATTTGCACTGGGAGCATTGAAGAAAAGATCTTTCAAAGGCAGCTGGCAAAAGAAGGATTATCTCGTAATATAGTAGATGAGCAGGCAGATGAACATAGAACCTTCTCTAAAGATGAATTGAGAGCTTTGTTCAAGGTGGATACCAACACAGAGTGTGATACGCATGCTGCTATCAAGTGTCCTTGTGACGGATCTGCGGAGGAAAGTAACTACGATAAAGATGATGAAGATGGTGCTGGTAATAATAGCAGTCCTGGAGAGAATAAAGCAGCAGGAGGAGGATCTGCAGATAGTATCTTAAACTGGTACCATTCCAAGGATGTTTTGAAGTTCCCCGATCCAGCCTGGGCAGCAATGTCTGACTTCATCCGCTCGAAATTCATTACTTTTGCCTTCTCTGATCATATCTGTGCATCTGCACCTGAAAAGGAGGAAGTTAATGTGAAGGATGGAAATAAGAAGAAGCAAAAGCAGCACAGAGAAGAAGAAGCCATGGAGCAGGATGCTAGCGAAGGAAAAGATGATGAAGATGAAGAGAAGGAAGGGAATGGGGATGGTGGTGATGACGAAAGCAGCAAGGAGGAGACAAAACTTGAAGAAGAAGATGATGATAGTGATAGTAAGGAGGGAAGTGAAGAAGAGTCATGGGACTGGGGACATGGAGATGGTGGAATGGACAATGATTTGATTTGAGAGTGAAATCGAAGGGCGGAGGAAGGAAACGGGGAGCGAGAGAGACATGAGAAGAAAATTCAAAAAAAAACGAGATAGAATTAGCAGGGTATAAAGAATAGTATAAGTCGTATAGTATTTAAGCATGAAAATAGATTTGTTTGAATGTATTAGATGCAGAATTAGCCTAGAAAAAGGAAGAGATCAAGGGATTTATCTGTATGAAAAGGTTTTCTAGACGGCCTGTCAAGATAGAACAGGCTCTCAACACTTCTAGGCGGCTACTGAACGGAGATACAAGCTCTGGATCTGAATTTGAGCTAGTTCTAGACGACTTCTCAGATTTTAAAGCATCTCGGAATTCAAAAGATCAAGAGTCTCCACTCACAGAGAACGTCTCTAAACCTGCTGCAAAGCGCTCTAGATTAGGCAATCCTCCTAGGCAAACACCGGCAAAGGAGTCGAAGAAGCAAACACCCCGCACTTCTCCTGCCACAACCAAGAACAACAACCGACCCTCAACGTCAGCTGCAGCCGCCCGTTCAGCCGTCTCCCCTCAACCAAGCAGAAGTGGTGGAAGCCGTTTGTTGCCTTCTCTAGCCAAACGTAAATTAAAAGCATCCGCACCTAAAGCTAGAAAAATGTCTACCTCACCAAAACAAAGCCGGGAACAGACACCTAAAACACTGCCACCTCCAACAAACACTGGAGCAGCAGCTGCAACTACTACAACAACAAGCCAACAACCCAAGACAGCTTTGATGACAGTGATGCAAGCACAGGAACTAGGGGAACAAACACGTTTCCACGATGACATTGCCTGGGCTCTAGACGGTATTAGATCCTCTGGTAGTGGTAGTAGTACCACCTCCAAGAGAGATTCCATGGCTTCACTGGTAGAAATCACATTCAACAGAAGAGGCAGACTAGCTCTGAAGAGCAGCGGTGGTGGTCTATTAGAAGAAGTCCTAGATGCAGTGAGTGACTGTGCAGTTCAACAAGAAGATGATCCTTTTACTGTACTAGGTGCTGCTGCCATATTGTTTAGCTTTTCATTACCAGATACTGCAGATCCGAGATTGCTGGCACGACCTGCTCCTGCAAGATTGCTGGCGAATTTGCTGTCTCCCAAGGGAGAACGAAGAGCCATTCTTCCTCCTCCTTCTACTAATACTGCTGCTGCTGCTGTTGGTGGTGGTACTATTCCTTCTACATCTACACTTACACCTGTCCCTTCTCCTTGGTCATCAGAAGGTAAAATTCTTAGATCCCTACAAGAAGGATTTGTAGCCAGACTTATTCCAAGAGAAGAATCCAATTGCCCTCTTTCCATTGCCCTAGCTACAGCCATCACCATCCTAGACCCCAACACTGGCGCTATTGATGTTGAACCCCTCAAACATGCTCTAAGAAATGCAGGAGCAATAGAAAACCTGGCACAAGCAGCTAGAGACCATGGCTACTCTGTTTCAGATCCAACACCAACGATGGAGACAGTGAGAGCATTGTGGAAGCTGGATAAATGTCTAAAAGTTCTGGAACATGCATGCTTCGCCTGCCCAGAGAATGAAGAAAGACTGGTAGCTGCGATGGTGACGTCTGGAGTGGCCCCGATGATGGTCTCTATGCCGGTACCCAAGTGGCTGGTGAGCTTGGTAGAAGCATTAGTAAGGCAAGGATTGACGGCTGGAATGAAAAAGGACTGCTTGAGGTCTGCTCTTGCCGTGCTCATGAATGCTAGTCAAAACAATGCAGAAGGGAGTAAAGCATTGGTAGCAGGAGGAGTGATGGCTGTAGCTCCTCAGCTATTAGCACGTATGCTTCTTGGAGATGGTCATAGAAATAAAGGGTGTTTGAATAATGCTGCAGAGCTTTCTGCATGGGCTGATGAACTCAGTAGCTGCATGGGATTGCTGATTAATTTGGTGGAGCATGATGATGATAATGAGTCAAGGAGACGCAAAGAACTGAGGGACCTAGCTATGATGATGAAGGTTAGTGGTGGTACTACATCATCATCTCCATTGAAAAAAAAGGAGGTAAAGTTTATACCTTTATTATCTGGATTGATTACAGTGGTGACAGCTCAACAAGCTGCAAGGATGGCAGCAGCAGGAGGAGGTGGAGAGGGAGAGGGAGGAAGTGGGACAGCAGCAAAAAGAAGAGGAGCAGGAGGAGGAGGAGGATCAGGAGGAGGAGGAGGAGGAGGAGGAGGAGAGGTGACATTAGATACACTGGATATCAGAGAAGATGTAGGAACTGGATCAATAATTGAAGTGTATGCATCTATATTGTTGGGATTCCTGGTAGAAGGTGATGAAGCAGCGAGGAAGGAGGCATGTGGAGAATTGCCAGGAGGAAGCTTGGAGTGTGTGGTATCTGCGGTGGAGAGAGCTCTTAACTTTTATGTTAGTGCTGGTGCGATTACTCAAGGGAGTGAACAGAGCTTGAGAAGTCTTGTAGCTTCCTTGAAGTAAAGAATGTGGGTATGTGCGTGTGTGTGTGCGTGTGTGTAATTTTGATCTAAAAAATGACCAACAAGGATTACAAATAATAATAATGATATTTATTTAACTAAAGCTAGTCCAACTCAACTCACGGTTCTACAGCACTCCACTTCTAAATCGACCTAATCCTTCTTTCAGCAACTTTGATATCTGTTGTAGCATTCCTGCTGCTCCAAAGTCGTTCGAGCCACTGCTGCAGCCCGTGACCATATCACAAAATCAAAAACAACAGGTGCTCACTTCACATTTCCATTTCTCCTCCTATTATCTTCTCTTCTACATCTGCATACATTATGAGATCAGCTTGATAGGCGATTTTCCATGTATCAGTACCACCACTATTAGCACACCAAGATTTGGGCCCAGACTCGGGTGTTCCCAACCCACAGTCAAGGTACCATGCATTACAGGGAGCAAATAGGATGTCATAAAGGCCAGTTCAGTAATATTGGGGATTGCTTGTGGAGTATCCCATAACAACAGAACGTAGCCTTTAAGGAGAGCTTCAGAGCTGCCGTCTGGGACAGATTGTATTTAGTAAAAGACTCTTCCCACACCACAAACTTTCGGTTGACATCACCACCGTGGTTGCAACTGCTGCTTGAAAATCCAGCAGCTGGGGTTGACCAGCCCCAATTTCCTCCCAGCAGTTGGAAGTTCACCTCATACCCTGTACTAAACATTTTATCAGGAAAGAGATCCGCCATCTCGGTAATCAGAATAGAGTTGCCACTAGGTATCAAGCAAAGAAATAAGTAGACCATAAATTTGAGCTTAGATAGCTGATTCATATATTTTTCTGATGTGATCTCGATATCCTTGAAGATTCTCGGATATAATATTATCTACTCTGATCAGAAGCAAGATACCTCATTATTCCGAAAGATCAATTGGCAATTATTTTCAAGGCCAACTGTTTTACACCTGCCTTATTATTTTCCTGGAATCTATTCCGTCCTTCTGGCCTTCAACGACCTCTTCACACTGCACACCAAAAAAATGGCCTGGTGCTGGAAGGGGAGTTCTTGGAAAGCTATTCACATCCTGTTCCTATTCCAAATAGCTGCATGCGTTGATGATAGAATAATGGATCCTCCGTCGCCAAGAGAGATAATATCTCTCCCAAAGAAAAGTACAAAAAACACTCTTTCCTCTTGGGGACACCGACGAGCCAGGAGGGAACAGCAACGACAGGGAAGGGAAAACACTTGTTTTTCAAATTTGCAGGAGCTGTATGGCATTCTGTATTTCCCATTTTTCTCTAGAGACTATGTGATCAGAAGTCGAACGCTGCTATTGCCCTTAAGCTCCTGTTTACCAACAGAGTATTGAAGTGAAGATTTCAATTGTTTGATTGCCAGGAGGATGGCTACAGGTCGTGCCTTTAGGGCTAGGCCTGTTGATGTCAACAAGTCTCTAGAAATAGTAAGGGATCTCAACTTACTGGATTCAACAGAGGGCCTACCTGCTAGAGAGGTAGTCCACAATCATGCAGCTCTTGATGCCGATAATGAGAAGGTAAGCGCAGCCATCACACCTTTGAATTGGTCAAATATGAGCAGTAAGCCATGATGGTTGCTTTCAGCTTCCATATACCCCAGCTATACCATCAATAGCTCAAGTTTTTCGACGATCACTGTTGGAGTTTTTTATCCCCGCTCTCTCCAAAACGAAACCTTGTTCTCTCAGTTCCCTGCAACCTTACTTCCATTATACCTTATTATACCTTATTCTCACTCCCCATTCTCCCCCCCTCTACCCATCCCTCTTACCCACTTGCAGCCTAAAATGATAGAAAAAGATGCCAAGGGAGGCAAAGAAATTCCTATTCCTGGATGTCTCAGGGTACCGTCGTACCAAATAGACTACCTCCCTGTTGCAAAAGATCGATATACATACATACGAGGGAAAGGTGGCCTGGGCTACGATGATCCAACGCATGTTGAATATGATGCAGATGTGGAGGATGAAAAATGGGTTAGGGAATTCAATGGAGCACATGAGAAGCTGACAATTGAGAAATTTGAGCTCATGGTGTGGAAACTGGAACTCGCTAATGCTGCTGCCACGGATAGGGCTTTTGCATTTGCGGGAGCTAGTCTGGCAGAAAGAAGTTCAAAAAATGCATGTGCTGCTACTGAGCACTTGCTGAAAGATGAGGCTTTGAATCTTTTGGAAGAGCAATCAGCTGCTCGCGAATCCATCCGTGTCGCTGTATACGATTACTGGTTGGCCAAGCGTAAGCGTTTGGAAAGACCTCTCCTCAGACGTCTTCAAGCTCCCACTCCCATTGGTGATAACGACCCATACCATGTATTTAGGCCGCGTGAGCGTCAAAATAGGGCTCAAACCCGCCGTCGTCGCGAGAACAATGAAGACTCTCTGGAGAAGCTCAAGATGATCAGAAACAACCTCATCAAGGGCTTGGACGTCTTTGAATTGCTGGTCAGGCGTGAAAGAAAGAAGAGAGACATGGTTTATGTGGAGACTGACATGTATCAGCTACAAATTAAGCAGCGTCATGAGCCTCGTGGTGCACAGGAAGCCATAGAACAGGATTATGCAGCAGCAGCCAGGAATAAAAATCCCAAACGCCCCATTGGGTTTGAGGCAATGCCAGAAGCTGCTCCAGCCACAACAAACACCCTGTTAGACTTCAAAAACAAGAAGAACAAGAAGAGAAAGAAACTAGGGGAGTTGCCTCAGCTCAATGCTGTGGCTCAGCTCCCACCTCAACCCATCCCTCCTCAACCCAACCTCCTTGCAACGTTTGTTCCCGACACGGATCGCCTGGACTCAATCAAGCTCAACTTGTCAAAGCATGGTGGGCACCCATCTACCTGGGGAAGACGTATCGGCCGTGGTGGCAGGCTGATATTTGTGCGCCAGCATCCATTCAACTTTGAGCCTTCTACTCCTTCTGATGACAAAGCAGAAGAAGCCAGTGATGAACAGAAAGAGCGGCAGCCTTTTTGGGAGATGGAGAACCCTTACTCCGAGTGGTCGAATAGACACGAGTTGGCTGCTGCTGCCCTAGCTCGGTTAGATGCACTGGCATCTGATAATGCTGCTGCTGCCATTGCTACTTCTGATGGTAAAGAAGAGGAAGAAAAGGAGGAGACAAAGAGTGAGGAGAAGGATGAGAAGGACAAAGCTGCTGTAGAGAAGAGCAGCAAGGGTGATGATGTTGGTGGAGCTGAAGAGCAGCAGGAGGAGGGAGAAGAAGAAGATGATAATGAGGAAGATGAAGATAATGCCAAGGATACCACCAAAAAGAAGGGAGGGAAGCATGAAGAAAAGGAACTTGCTCCTCAGCAGACATCTAGACGTCCCACCAGGGAACGTAGGACTCATTATAGAGGATAGGTTAATGGTTAATTAAAGCTCTGGAACCCCTTTTTTGTTGTTGTAAACCCTTAAATTACATATATACCAACATCAACATCATTTTCACACCTTTTCTTGAAACCTTTGGATCTCCTGCAATTGAAATGTGACCTCCTGCAATGAAGCCTTTGCCTGGGCATGTCGTTTAGCCAACAAAGCAAACTCAGGCCCAAGCCCCTCACACTGCTCCAACCTAGATTCATTAATGATAACAGACTTTTTGGCTCCATTTAATGCAGAGTCTACTTGTTTTGCTGCGATTTTCAGTGCAGGTAGTGTTGCTGGAGTGTAATTGGCAGACCGTAGCTGAGTCAATATGGTCTTGCTCTTCTGAGACACCATCGACACATCTGCTTCTATTGCTTGCTTTCTTGAATGTAAAGCCTCCTTGTGGGGGCCTAGCAAATGATTTTTGATCACACCTGATGATGCAAGTGCAGATTCTCGGAGAGCTTGTGTATATTGTGAAGCTAGATCAGCGTTTTGTATCTCTGAGGCTGCTGTTGCTTCGCTGGCTGCTCCTGCTCTCAACAAAAGCCTTAAATGGTCGGGGATCCCACTGAAATCAGCGCATGCATCTTCGTATTCTGAAACTTTGGCTAATAACCTGCACATCTGCTCAAGTTCAGCTTCAATCAGAGGCAGCAATTCTTGGACGGTATCTGTAGCAAGTAGAGCGTCGACGGTCGGAGCGATGCTTGTTCCCAGAATGGAGGTGCTACATCCTGTCAACAACCGGTCTACCTCGTCATGAGTGCTATATTCACAGTCATTTGACTGAATTGAGGATCGTACTAGTGGCTTTTCTAGACAGAGAGCCGATTGAGCGAGAGTCAATTGGTTTAAAAGCTCGAAATTGCTTGCTTTTTCAAGCACTATAAGCAGCACATCAAGCAACAGCTTGTCTTTTATATCACCCATTGTAATTTACCGGATATTCAACGGTTAGTGCGACTGTATCTGCTGTCCCTATTTCAAAAAAACACCACCCAGGCTCCGAGATCAATTCCACCTCTCTACCCAAACCTGAGTCTTGCGGCCAATGGAGAGTTGTTAGCAGTAACATAATCTGCCACACCATCACCTAAGATACTGTGACATCACCGTGTATCCAAATGCCAGCAAGAAAGAAGAGCATCAAAACCCACTCACCTGCTCCCCCCTCTTATTTCGCCACCTCTCTCCTCTCCTGCCACTGATGCTCCGCTCCTCGGTGACTCCTCTCAGGTCACCTCACAATTCCCTTTGAAAACCGTCCAAGGGCCTGGTACATCCTCAAAATATCAGAAATTTGAAAACCTTGTAGAAGTTTCTTGTACAAGGCATACTCCGAGCTCAAAGTATTTTGAAATTAAAGGAGTGATCACTCTGCAATTATAATCTCCCACTGAAAGTTTCGCCTTGAAACCCAAGTACATCGAGATAATGGATGTGGACCAGAAGTGTCTGTTCAACTATGTAGTCACTGCATCACCTTCAAGTGCTGTGAGGCGAGCAGTCAGAGCAAACTTCACTGATGCAAATGCTACAAATCTTTTGTTGGCGTAAGTAATTTTCACCATTACAGGGTTCAATTGGATTCTTAAATCCTTGATCTGTCTAAAGGCCTGGTTTGATGTTATTTGACTTGCTTTTTTTGACAAGCATCCCTCCCATCTCTCTTCCCTCCCTTCCTCGACGTGCAGCAAGAACACCAAGCTGGAGCTGCACACTCTCACCCCAGAAGGTCTAGAAGGCCCCATTGATGTCCCCATTTATGGAAGGATCTCAGTCATACAGAAATTTAGACCTCCAGGAGAAACAAAGGATCTACTCTTCCTCCTAACAGAGCGCTACCAGTTTTGTGTGCTCGACTATGAGAATGGTGCTCTGGTCACCCGAGCCGCTGGTGACCTGGCAGACAGAGTGGGCAAGCCTTGTGAAGTTGGTCAGATTGCCCTCATTGACCCTGAATGCAGACTGATATCCTTGCATTTGTATGATGGCAACGTGAAATTGATACCCATGGATGCCAAAGGTACTCTTCAAGAAGCATTTAATGTCCGTATTGACGAGCTCAAGGTGCTGGATGAAGTGCTGCTTCATGAATCTGACGTCCCAACCTTTGTAGTGCTGTACGAGGACACAAAAGAGCAGAGACATGTCAAGACATATCGTGTCAGTCTGCGTGATAGAGAGCTTGTGGAAGGGCCTTGGTCTCAGCCAAATGTCGACCCTGGTGCCAACCATCTCATTCCAGTGCGCCACTCTGCAGCAGTCTTGGTCGTGGGAGAATCGAGCATCACCTACCTGTCTGAGACTTGCACCAGGACGATTGGAATCAACCCAACATTAGTAAAAGCACATGGAGAAGTCGATGAGGATGGATCAAGATACTTGCTTGGCGACTACTTTGGCAATTTATACCTGCTGGTCTTGGTGAAAGATGCCGCTGGGGAGGTTGCCTCCCTGCAGCTGGAGGCGCTGGGACAGACCTCTCAGGCCAGTACCATCTCGTACTTGGACAGTGGTGTAGTCTTCATTGGCAGTAGTTTTGGAGATTCTCAACTGATTAAGCTTCATTCATCACCACCTGACCCTGCAAGACCAAATAGCTATGTGGAGCTTTTAGATACGATGACCAACCTTGGTCCTACTGTGGACTTCTGTGTCGTCGATCGTCAAGGTCAGGGACAGGTTGTGACGTGCTCAGGTGCCGGCCAAGATGGGTCTGTTCGCATTGTGAGTAGTGGTATTGGTGTAGTGGAGCAAGCCACTGTAGAATTGCCTGGGATTAAAGGTATTTGGAGTCTGCGCAGTACATATATGGATGCATTTGATACCTACCTGGTTCTGACCTTCATCGGCGAGACGCGCATCTTGGGACTGAATCAAGAGGATGAGCTTGATGAAGCTGATATCCCAGGCTTTGATAGCGATAGTCAAACGTTGTGGTGTGGGAATGTTCTACATGACCAACTCCTACAAGTAACAGGTAAAGAAGCTAGGCTGATAGATTGCCACACAAAGCAGGTGTTGTCGACCTGGCGCGCATCGTCCGGTGAGAGCATCAATTTAGCGGCCGCCAACCCCTCCCAACTTGCAGTAGCTCTTGGTGGTGGTAATATGGTCTATCTTGAGATAATGGAGGGCGCTCTGGTAGAGAAAGCGCAGACTAAACTAGATGCAGAGATTTCATGCATAGACATCACTCCATTGGGGAGCGCAGAACGAGTAGATTTGATTGCTGTAGGTACGTGGTCCATTCAACTTATGCTATTTAGCACCCCAGATCTGCGCAGTATCACAGTTGAAGCTCTGGGAGGAGAAATAATCCCCAGAAGTATCTTGTTGGTGCAGTTTGAGGAGGTGGCTTATGTGCTCTGTGGACTTGGTGACGGTCATTTTATTAATTATAAGCTTGAAGCAAGCGGTGCTCTAACTGATAAAAAGAAGCTTGCGCTAGGAACAAAGCCAATTACTTTGCGCACTTTCAAGGTAGGAGGCGCGCTGAATGTCTTCGCCGCGTCAGACCGACCCACCATCATCTATAGCGCAAACAAGAAGCTACTGTATTCCAATCTGACGGAAAATGATGTCAACTTCTTAACATCATTCAATACTAATAGCTTCCCTAATAGTCTGGCACTTGCAAAGGAATCTAGCATGACAATTGGGACCATGGACCAGATTCAGAAGCTTCATATCAAGACGGTTCCCATGCATGAGCAAGTGCGCAGGATTGCGCATCAGGTAGATTCTCATACATTCTGCGTGACCTGCACTCAAACAACTACTGTTGGCGCACTTGAAGAGTCTGGACCTGACTCGATACGCCTTCTTGATGATCAGACATTTGAAACGCTGGCCCGGACTGAACTGCGCCCTCACGAGATGGCTCTCTCACTTTCTACTGTGAGCTTTGGGGATAATGAATCAGTATATTATGCATTAGGCACTGCATTTGCACCTCCAGACGAGCCAGAGCCAAAGGAGGGCCGAATCATCGTGTTTCAAGTGCGGGACCGCAAACTTTCAATTGTCGCTGATAAGTCAGTCAAGGGCGCTGTTTACGTTCTGCGCTCTTTTCAAGGCAAGTTACTGGCCGGAATCAATAATCGAGTGCAGCTATACCAATGGGAGCAGGCTGAAGACGGTTGTTGCCGTCTGGCTCCAGAATGCAGTCACGCTGGCAACGTTCTGGTGCTGTATCTTGATTGTAGGGGGGATTTTATAATAGTAGGTGACTTAATGAAATCCATATCGTTGCTAGCTTACAAGCAGGATGAGCGAAAACTTGAAGTGAAGGCGCGGGACTATGATCCAACTTGGTTGTCGGCAGTTTGCATACTGGACGATGACATCTATATGGGAGCTGATAACAGTTATAATCTATTCACAGTGCGCAGAAATCCGCCCAATGCAACTGATGAAGACCGTGCCAGGCTGGACAAAGTCGGACATTTCCATTTGTCGTCATTCGTGAACAAGTTCCGTCATGGCTCGTTTAGGATGAAGCTTCCTGATAGTGCCATAGCAAACATTCCAACTATTCTGTTTTGTACTATCGATGGTATGATAGGAGTAGTGGCTAGTATCCCGGGAACAATGTATGAGACGCTGATGGCGTTACAGGAGGCGATGAGGAAAGTAGTGCGCGGCGTCGGCGGCTTCAAGCACAGCGAGTGGCGAGCTCCTGGCCCAAGCAAATCTTCTGAACGGTTTATTGATGGGGATTTGTGTGAGCTTTGGCTTGATATGTCTAGAGAAAAGCAGGAAGAAGTGATAGCTGCAATGAATAATAACTCAACTTTTACAGATATCATGAAGCTCTTGGATGAGCTTCAGTTCCTGCACTAACGCCTCCTCCCTTCTCCTACCGAGCTTGTGTGGCATCCAATGATATTATGATGTATAGGCTTATTTAATAAAATGTGTAAAAAATCAACATCTGAGTTCTTCTAGAAAGTTTACAAAGAGTCTTAAAACTAATTATCCAGTCAATTCAAACTCTTTTGCCTGACTGTCCTCCCAAGCGTTTAGTGATGAGGCCGTCTCCCTGATCGCCTTTGCCAACTTGGCTTGAACTTCTGGGTTGAGAAGTTGCTCCCTCATTTTCTCTAATCTTTCCCCGCTATTCAAGCTTTTTTCACCAGTTATAACTTCCATGAGCCTTGAAAGAGCACTGCCATCTTCTTCAGTTATTTTTATTGCCTCGATAAACTCCTCTGCCGTCTGTTGTGCTGTTGGCACAATAACTGATTGGCCACTGAGCAGCTCAACAATCCGGGTCCCAGAAACAGTCTCTTCTTTAGTCAAAAGCTCTGTAGCTATTTGTGATATAACTTCTCTCCTCTCCTCAACGATCTGTCTTGCTTTTTTGTAGGCAACTTCCTGCATGTCCAAAATGTCCTTGTCAAATTGCGTCCTCAGCCACTGGGTGGTTGGGTCAGACTTCCCTCCCATCTGCAAATTTCTCAGTAAAGCATCATCTCTATACTTGGGATGTAATTTACTGTCCATGACGATCCACCTAGCAAGCTCTCCAGCCTTTGAAATCTCTTGACTCGTCAATAAAGTGACTGATTGATCGCCCAACAAGATCTCCTCGCTGCATCTGGCGACGTAGAGAGGCACCAGAAGCGCACAAGCCAACTCAAATGCTGAAGGTGTCTGGCTAATCTCTGCTGCATTTGTTTTCACTCCTTTAACTGTCAGGGCGTTCCAACTACCGCCATCCTTGCGATTCTCTTGAGGCTCAAACACAATACGAGCCTGGGCATTGCCTCTCGGTCGAATGGTGACGTGCTCTATCCGAGGGAGGCCTGGGGTCAGAGCAAAGGCCACTGCTCTTGCAGCTTGCACCATAGCATAATGCTTCTTTGCATCAGAGTTGGGTAACGAAGTATGTGGCAGACCCAATCTAATTTTATCTAAAGCTTCTTTCATAACTACCATTGTGATGTACAATGAGTCGCGTCTCACCGATAGGATGGCAGCTTCATTCATCAAGTTGGCCAACTCCGCTCCAGAGAAACCTATAGTCATCTCAGCCACTTGTTGTAGGATACTTTCTTTTGTTCCATCTTCAAAGGTTTTCCCTCTAGCATGTACCTCTAAAATCTTCATTCTGTTGTCAGGAGTAGGTTGGCCCATGTAGACCTTCTTTCCAAACCTACCCGGACGGACCAGAGCATCGTCCAAGATATCTGCACGATTTGTCGCTCCTACCACCAAGATCTTGTCATCTCTAACAAATCCATCCATTTCTGTCAGCAGCTGCAACAGCCCCTGCTCTCTTTCCCTTGTTCCTGCATCTCCACCTCCAGAGCTACTGCGAGCCTTGCCCAGAGCATCAATCTCATCGATAAACACAATGGCAGGTGCCCTCTTTCTGGCTGCTTTGAATAAACTACGAACACGAGCAGCTGCTACTCCAGAGTACATTTCTACAAACTCAGCTCCATTGGCACTCAGAAAGGGAATTCCTGCCTCTCCAGCCATGGCCTTGGCCAGGAGAGTTTTACCGGTACCTGGGGGCCCCTCCAACAAGACACCTCTAATTGGCTTGGCTCCCACCTCCACATAATGCTTTTCACCAAGCAACAGATCTAAAAGCTCTACTATTTCCTGCTTGACATTATCTATACCCGCTACATCAGAATATCTAATACCTGTATCCATCTTTTTCCCTCCCTTTCTCTCCACGTTGTATTCTTTAGCACGGTGGGCACCCAGCTGCTCTGCCATTTCTTCCTCTTTGCTCTTCTTCTCCTTGCCACCCAGCAGCTTGTACGTCTGCATTCCCACTTCTACAACTCCTCTGAGCAGGATGAGTCCAACTAGAGCAAGCAGCTGCTTTCTATATGAATTAATCCAGACCCAAGAGTCTGAAGGATCTACTATTTCCAATTCTGGGCGGACTTCTCCCACTCGAAGTAAGTCTGCATAAGGCACTCTGACGTTCCCGTCTTCGTCCACCACCCTCCGTTCTTGAGCCCTCTTGATCAGAGCCAGGAAAGTGCCCTCGGAGTACACATCACCAGGCAAATCTACATAATAACGGATCTTTTCCATGGTCCATTCAGGCAGTTCTTCGGCATATTCTATGTTTGGGTTGACTGGATCAAAGAGAATGGTGTCGGGGTTGCTCTCGAAGCGGGGAATGACAATCTCTACAATGGCAGTCTTTCCGTCTCCCAACATGATGATACGCTTGACTTTACGCTGCTGGAGGAGCTGGAGGAGTCTAGCATAGGAGAGATGGAATCCTACAACTGGTAAAAGCTTGTTATACATGACTTTATCTACAAGACGCCTCCAGGCATCGACCAAGGAAGACGTTCCCATTCGCTGTGATGTTGGGTCGGTGGTCTGGAATTGCTCAGCCATCTTTTCCTTCAGCTTGGATCCGACTCCAACTTCACCGATCTGAGCTAGCTCATTGAATGAGATGGGTAGATTATCACTATCACTGCCCCTCAGAAAGGCTCTGCTGCCTACTATTCTTTCACATCCTTTTGGAGTGGATGAGACAACCATTCGCAAGGAACGAGGCATATTGTGTGACGGGGGGCTTGAACGTGTACATCTTTTTACACTCCACTTATATTGCGGCGACGACAGCATATCTACTTATTTGCTCAGTCGAAAGATGCAATTTCAGATGTGATGAGTTGCATGAGCACAAAACTGCCCTTGAATCGCAGTATGGAGTGTCTACAGAGTAGATTTGAAAGCGGTATATGGATTAGTAATGTCTAGGATAGGGAAGGCGAGACAACTTTATATCTCACTCTCCATCTCTACCCCGCCTCCCAAATTTTGTCCTCATCATCATCTCTCTCTTACAGTCTCGGCAATGCTCTAAACATATTAATACACAAGTACATACAACTCCCCTCTATCATATAAAAGCAGCTACTCCATACCCACCATCAGAAGGCATCAGACGCCAAACAACTTGCCAACAAACATCCCGTGTCTTATTATACAAGCTTTTCTCCTCCCTTTCTCCCCAAACCACACCCAATTTGAAGCTCCCACGACTACCACCACTGCCTCCTCCTCCCTCTTCATCGTCATCATCATCCACCAGCTCCAATGATAATAATTTATGAGACAGAGGACAACTCTGAGAACTCTGTGTCATATTGCTCCCATAGCTGTTATTCCCAGAACTGTTACTTCCATCTGTCTTCTCATCACTATCAAAGTCTTCCAGCACAGACATGGGATCTTGCTGGTTGTTGTTGTTGTTGGCCACTACTGACTCTTTCCAACCTTTTACCATTTCTTCTTCAGGGCCAGGCCCCATCAAATCAGCGACTGATCCTCTGCGCTCAATCTCCAGCTTACACACTTCAGCATATGGCCTCAATGTGGGTTCATTTTTCTTAATGTTGTCAATCTCCTTGACCAAATCATCTATCGTGCGCTGAACTGCTTTTTTGGAAAAAGATGCAAAGGCAGAGTGACTAAACCGAGGCAGTCTTGCTAAGAGTTTCTGTTGGAATCTGACAACTGAATATTCTTGAAACATGGCTTCGATGCCATCTAAACCCGCTACTGATTCAGCCAAGTGGTGGTGGAGAGGCATCACCTTCCATTCCCCCGACATTTTTATTAGAGGGCCACTGCGTGTGTTGGGCATTAATTCAAAGTTCATTGTCCGATTCTTGTGATCTTCATTGACAAGAAGCACTGCGTTGTGTTGTGTAAAGGGGGGGAGAGGGGGGGGGGGGGGGTGGGGTCAATTTGGGGGGAGTGGGGGGGGGGGGGGAACAGGGGGGGAGGGGAGGCAAACGAACTTG
>Ga0114919_10000594_pt1 | contig 28383 bp, 28 predicted proteins | sample BlataG_FD_88682 | JGI IMG/M metagenome (GOLD analysis project Ga0114919, IMG submission 88682) | Deep subsurface microbial communities from Black Sea to uncover new lineages of life (NeLLi) - Black_00105 metaG | ecosystem: Environmental > Aquatic > Marine > Oceanic > Sediment | place: Atlantic... | reverse complement strand
CTTCCAATTTCTTCTCCTCATGATGAGTTCAAACTTGTGGGAGTCAACGCAGATTGTAAACAGCAGAGGTGCCTTCCAAGGATTCCGCTCTCTACGCCGCGACAATAATACACTGTAATATTGGGAGGCAAATGGAGCTTGCTGACCTGCCCTAACAATCAGCTCTACAATTTCATCAGGAGGTGATTCGTCAGTATATTTCCGGATCGACCTGTGGTCAAGCATGGTTTCGATAACAGAGTTATTCTTCACGGAATTCCCTCCGCGTTAATGTGTAAATTGGTATTCCTTGTTCTTATAATCCTTTCAGGTGTTCCTATTCTGCAAGTTCCTTTTATGATCTTATCATCGTCAAGACCATCTTGAACTTGCTCACTGCTTTAAGTGAGTGAGGCTTGTTTGCAGGCATTGTGATAGTTTCTCCCTCCTTCAAATGGAAGGTTCGACCTGCGATTACAATATCTGCTTCACCATCGATCAGGAAGACTAAAGCGTCAAATGGCACCGTATGTTCGCTTAATACCTGTCCCTCATCAAAAGCAAACAAGGTTACAGTTCCAGTTTTCTTATCAATGAGCGTTTGGCTCACAATGGATTCTCTCTGATAGTTGATCATCTCAACCAAACGTGGTGTTTCCTGTGTTTTTCCTCTGTTTCGTCTTTCATAATTAGACTCTTTCACAACTGCACTTCCTAGTGTTGAAGCATGTTTTCCATCTGATTTTTCAATATCTCCATCTTCACTAACTCATTTAAGCCTTAATCCTCAAAATTGAGCGATGCTATTATTTCCAAAGGTTGCTGCAATCCTTACAGTGGCATAAATAATGCTTTCACCTGTAGAATTCCCCTCATACCCCTTATTCGACCTACTAGATCTAGAATTCTTTGCAGTGTTCCTTCAGCGATAAAGATTTCTAGGCAGTATTTCTTTTCGATGTGTCTGTGAACGTTCTCGATGACTACATCGTCAAACTCATGTCTCACCTCGGAGACGCGTCTATCTACATCTTTTCTTGCGTAGTCGCTTGTTATCAGAATCGTCGTTGCGACGCGTTCTCCTTTGAAACGGGCAACTTCTGCTTCTGCTATGAGATTTCTGATGGCGTCTCGAAAGGCCTCGGACCTGCTATAGTATCCTCTTGTTTTGATGAACTCATCAAACTTTTTCAGTAGTTCTGAGGGGAGTGTTATGCTAACTACAGTCATATCCACCACCATATTAGTAATATATAGAGTTTATATTAGTATAGTAATATTGTTATTGGTTCCTTTAGCACTATGTTAATATCGCTTCTTTGAGTTGAGCATTCTAGAAGGAGCTTTAGCTATGGGTTCTGCAATTGAAGAGTTTGAACATGGAGAGCACAGAACCCTCTGGATCCGACTAGCCTTAGTCTTGGGTCTCATAGTAGTTTTTGCACCTATACTTGACCTTCTTGCTCAAGGGATTCCCTTAGGTTTTGAAATACCGCTAATCAATAAACCGGCCACAGTCTCCAATATCACCTACTATGCCGCCGTTCTCGGAGCAACTACTATTATAGGTTTTATGGGTCTCAAAGAGCTCCTCCTCGAAAGAAGGTTCTCTATAGAATTTTTAATGGCAGCAGCCGCAACGGGTGCCCTCTATCTTGGCTTTCTCTTTGAAGCAGCAACTGTCCTACTCCTCTATTCCATAGCAGAGTATTTTGAGGGTTACATTGAGGATAGAGCAAGGAAAACTGTTGAGAAGCTTTCACATTTCGTGCCTGACAAAGCTCGAGTGCTCACTATGGGAGGAGAAGAGGAGACTGTGGACGTCAAGGATGTTATGCTTGGATCAACAGTTCTTGTTAAGCCTGGAGAGAGAATTGCAGTTGACGGAATCATAGTCGATGGCACCTCACACGTCAACCAGTCGTTAGTAACAGGTGAATCAACCCTTGTCCTAAAGAAGGCTGGTGATGTCGTATATGCCGGCACACTAAACACGGGTGGCATTCTCAAGATCGTTGTTAACAAGGAGGCTGAAGACACCTTAGTGTCAAGAATAGTGAAACTTGTTATTCAATCAAGAAAGAGGAAGGCATCTATTGAAAAGCTTGTTGACAGATTCGCTAAATTCTACGTTCCAATTGTTGTCTCTCTCGCCATAATCACCGCCTTCATTATCCCAACAATTTCAGCAGGCTCCTTTGAGGCTTGGCTTTATCGAGCTCTTATCCTTCTTGTAATCTCGTGTCCCAGTGCCTTCGTCATCTCTGTTCCAGCCACCCTCTTCACTGCAGTCACCATCGCTGCAAGGAAAGGTGTAATAGTAAAAGGAGGAATTTACATAGAGAAGATGGATAAGATACAGGCAGTCCTATTCGACAAGACAGGCACATTAACCCTTGGCGAACCAACAGTTCATTGTGTAAAAGGCGAACCAGAATCAGACGAGGAAGCTTTACTATTTGCTGCAGCATTGGAACAATTCTCCAATCATCCTCTAGCCCAAGCAATCGTCAAGAGAGCCAACACCTATAATCTCAACTTCAAAAACCTAGACGTGCAAGAGGTCAATGAGATCCCAGGCAAAGGCATAACAGGCATAGTGAATGGCATCAGAGTTGTTGTGGGAAGCATGGATCTACTACTGCAACATGGCTGTGATTGCGAATGCATCAGTGAGGCCTACATGAACGAGAAGCATTCCGCAGTCTGCGTTTCTCATGACAAAAAGGCAACCTCCTCAATCTGTATCATTGACGAAACGAGAAACGACGCGTCTCAGACAGTAAAGGCCCTAAAGAAAGCAGGATTATACACAGCAATCTTGACTGGTGACAAAACCGAGATCGCCGAAGAGATGGCTCAAACCTTGGACGTTGACGACGTGTATGCTGAACTCTTCCCTGAAGATAAATTGAGAATCATAACGCAAACTAAGGAGACACACGGCCTAGTAGCCATGGTCGGAGACGGCATAAATGATGCACCAGCCCTTGCAGCGTCAGACGTGGGTATTGCCATGGGCGGAGCAAAAGTCGATGCCGCAATGGATTCAGCCGATATAATCCTAGTTAACGATGAACTCACACAAATCCCAGCGTTGCACGCGCTCAGCAAGAAGACTATGAGAATCGCGAAACAGAACATAGCGCTATCAATTGCAGTAAAGCTGGTTCTCGGAGCGTTTGGCTTAATTGGGCTCATCCCATTATGGTTCACAGTAGCTTCTGGAGATGACGGTTTAACAATGCTAACTCTACTAAACACTTTACGTCTCGCAAGATCCTCAAATTAGGTGCACATACAGTGGATTTCAAGAGATAGATCTGCTACTCTAAAAGATCGAGCACTACGTTCAAAGCGGTTGCCTGAGCAACTACGATTCGAAGTGAAAATTAATAAGCGTCCATCACCTTTAGAATGCTTCTCGATCCATCTAAGAAATCGCTGGGATGATATTTGATTACCAAAGACAAGATCGTTAAATGTGCTGAAGCAATCGTTTACGGAATGAACCTGAAAAAGGGAGAAGCTGTGATAATTCGCGGAGGATCCCACGCAGAGGAACTCCTTGAAGAGATCGGAATCTCTTGCTACAAAAGGGGGGCACAGCCCCTAATATTGGCTACAAGTGATAACTACGCTGCGAGAATCTACGGAGAGATCCCGAAAGAGACTCTGGAAACTACACCAAAACACTTCTTAGGAGCAGTCAAGGACGCTGACGCCTATATCACAGTTGAACCTTTTCAGGATCCCCAAATCCAAACCTTGTTCCCACGAGAAAAAATCGCGGCGAGAACTAAAGCAAATGTCCCCATCAGAAAGATTCTCTATGGTGAAGAAACGGGAAAGGGCAAAAAATGGACCTATGCTGGTTGGCCAACTCCCGAAGCTGCAAAGTTCTACGGAGTTGAATATGAAGACCTAGAGCGCTTAATCATTGGAGGCATAATGGTTTCGGCAGCGACTCTGAAAAGCAGTACTGCGAGATTGGCTCAACGTCTAAGAGGAAAAAATCAGCTCAGAATCACCGACGAGAAAGGCACCAACTTCATATGCAAGATCGAGGAACGCCGGATAAATGAAGACGACGGAGTCGTTGACGACCACGATATCGAAATCAACGACTTGGGCAACAACCTACCAGGGGGTGAAGTCTTCATCGCTCCTCACGAAACCTTCGGTGAAGGAACCCTATTCTGCCCAATCACAATAGACAATTTCACCAACAAAATAATCAAGAACGTCACTCTTCACTTCAAGGACGGAACGTTGCTTCTCGACAAGTGCACCGCGGAAATTAACAGCGATCAAATGATCGACTCCTTCAAACAGTGTATAGAAATCGACAAAAAAGAAGAATATAGAAGAACTACACACATAGCCGAACTAGGCATAGGCTGCAATCCAGCAATTGACAAAGCCATAGGCTACATTCTAACAGACGAAAAACTAGCTGGCTCTATCCATGTGGCCTTTGGCTCGAACCAAGGGTACGGTGGAACCTCAAAATCATGCATGCACTGGGACTTTGTAACCGACCCAACCGCAACAATTGAAGTCGTTGACACAGAAGAAGTCATCATGAAAAACGGGAAAATCCTCTAACATACATGCAGAACGTATATTATGCTGGCAATATTTTTCCTAAGAACATTCTTATTTTGCTACACTTAGCCTTATGCTTGCGTTTCCAAAGCTTCGCACATTTCAGGCTTTTGCCGCTCGCAGTTTCGGGATGACATTCCCTGCTTCCAACAGAGCATTTATCGAAACTCTATTTCTGCTTCATGAAAGACCATAATTTTTGTCGCGACTTTGATTGCTGAGCTTATAAATACCGCCGAGTAAACTAGGCAAAGAGACGTTTCCCTTGGTTGTTGGGATAATCTTCGCTTCAGCGGTTCTCATTTCAGGTTTAGGACTGTTAATTGTTTCAAGCGACAAAGCAGTTGAACATTCAATCCACGTTGCTTCTGCACTAGGGATCTCTTCTCTGATGATTGGTTTGATACTAGTGTCAGTTGGAACAGATCTGCCAGAAATCGCAAATTCAATTGTTTCATGTGCAAGTGGAGCAGGTGATATAGATGTAGGTGACTCTATCGGTTCCATTTTGACTCAAATCACACTGATCTTAGGGCTTCTCCCTTTCTTAGGTGGGAAGTTCAAGGTCAAGAGGAAGGAAGTTCTGGTGATTGGAGCCTTCGAAATACTTGCACTCATACTGGCTCTATCTGTTGCCTTAACAGGATTCACGAGAGAAAAAGCCCTTTTGCTCATACTCAGTTGGCCAATCTTCCTCTTCATAATCCGAAAAACAACAGCTAAGACATTGAGGAAAAAGAAAAAGCTCAAACAAGAGACGAGGAGGCATTACTTACTTCACATTGCAGTAGCTACTTTAAGCTTTATTGGAGTTGCTGTGGGTGCAATAGCCGTAGTCCAATCAGTGATGATGCTGTCTGAAGAGTTACAGGTGCCGAAGTTTTTCATCAGTTTTTTTGTGCTTGCTATAGGCACATCACTCCCTGAACTTGTCGTGGATTTGACCGCTATTCGGAAGAAACAGTATGAACTCGCAATAGGGGACATCATTGGAAGTTGCATCGTCGATGCAACAGTCTCGATCTCCATAGGGCAATTACTGTTTCCAACAGCAGTCCTTGTGGAAGCGCCTCAACGTTCACTTCTCCTCGCTCTCTACACAATAGCTGCGTCCGTAATTGTCATAGTGACCCTTGCCCTGCGAAGAAAGGTCGATAAGAAAGTTGGAGTCTTTCTCATACTACTCTACTCCATCGCTTATCTTCTGTTGTACTTCTGAAGAAAACCTAATACTTCGAGAACTTCATCGAACCTGCTCCGATCTCCCTTTCTCTTGTAGGCTCTCAGAGCAGTCACCAACTTGTCCTTGTTGGTGAAGCCTAGTTTCCTCTGCACCGATTCCGCAAGGGAACTCCCTAGAAAGAGGAATTGTGAAAGTGATGAAACATTAGATACGCGTCTAGAGATACTTGCACTCTCAAAATCTAAAATTACTGGAGCATCATCTCGTTTGACAGTTATGTGCTTTGGCGCGTGGCTTAGTTCGCCATGATCCAAACCAATCTGATCCAGAACCCAAGCTTGTTCTATAACTCTAAGTAGAACCCTTCGAAGCCGCTTCACCACTTTATCTCCTTCCAATAACTCTACCCAAGCTGGCAGCAACGGGCCCTCAATATACTCCATCAGGAGAAAGTTATCTGTGATCTCGAGAAAGCGAGGGCCAATATCAACTTTATTTGCTCTAACAAGCATTTGAGCCTCGTGTTGCATTGAAGATCGGTCAGCGTCTCTTCTACGAATCTTTAGAGCAACCTTCTTTCCTTCTCGTTGAGCTACGACAACAATGCCGACACACCCTTTTCCTAATACAGGTATATTGCGAACACGCTTACGCCCTAAAAACTCGATAGATTCAATATGCAACTTCTCCAACTCTTCAATACGATTATTGAATTCATCAACATCGAATATTGGGTAACAAATAACATCTCCATATTTCTCCGCGTCAAGGGACAACAGCGCGTTCTTATGCATCGCTAGCCACAATCTCTGAGGATGTCTTCTCGTACAATTCTAAAAAAGCTTTACATGAAAACCTGAAGTACATCAAGCATTGTAGAAGAGATAGCAGCATATTCGTAAGCCAGCTCTTGGAATCGTTGAGTGCAAACCACAACACGGCTTTTTTCAGTACGATGGTCAAATGTGTAGTTCAATGTCATCTTTGCATAATCATTTAAACAGTGGAGTCAATATTTTTCTGCGAAGCGTGTATCACAGAGATGGATGGAGACCGAAAATCGAGCATTACACCGATCAGTAGTGTAGAAGAGATAAGCAAAAAGTTAGATTTGATAATGAAACGTTTAGACACGTTGGAAGCTTTAATTCTGGAAAAACCTGAATATCAAGGATTACTAGCTTATTTGCGGCTCACAAAGGTTGGCTTAGGCTTGTATGAAGAACCTTTGAGAATTGCCGCTCGCCTAAGAACGGCTGAGAGCATAATTAAAAAGCCAAGAGTTGCCAGAGATGAGATGAGCCGCTGCATAATACAAGCACTGGCAGTAAAGGGTTCCATGAATATCTCAGCCATCACACGGCAAGTCCAGACAATACGGGGCACTGCCTCTAGACGCATAATCAGACAACGATTAAAGCAGCTCCAGAAAGAAGGTGCAATACGCCAAGTAATTGGATTCGGCACTAAATACGAACTCGTTGAAAAATGACCAAGCGATTGACCACTTTTTCCCACCACATTAAACTAGGGTGCCCAGACCTTCTATGATTATGAGGTGGTTGAAAGATGAAAGAAAACCTAACTAAAAGCAGAATCTTAGGAGTAAAGAAAATCTCTACTTTGAGACCAACATTAAGAATAGGTGTATTGATCTCAGCTGCAAGCAACAGCTCTGCTGATCAACACAATGCTAACTTGGCGAAAAGAGCGCTCTGGGAAGCGGAACGCAAAAAAGCGGCAGCTCTCATAATACTTAGACGTCACGCTTTCATCTGTTAACAATTCGAGGTGTAAGACAAAATGCCAGAAAAAAATAATGTAAGCGACGCAGAAGAGGTTAAAGAAATCCTGAGTGTTGTCTCAACTGAGATTCCAGCTCTCATAAAAGGGATCATATCTAGCGTCTTCAGTGAAGAAGCAGGACGTAGCATGGGCAAAGCTGCTGCAGCCTTCTACAAGGAACTGAAGGAAAGTGGTATGCCAAATGAGATAGCTCTGAAGATGACAGAGGATTACATGAGTACATTTACAAGCTTAGGAGATATCCTCAGACACGCTGGGTCGGGAAAGAAAGGTCTTTTCTTCTCGAAAGAGAAAGATAGAGAGCGGAAAGAGGAAGAAGAGTAGCTTTAATCAACTCACCCTCAGGAAAAGAGCGGCAACTTGCTGATAACAACAATCCTGCATATCTCAATAAGAGCCATTCAACTACTCGCTAACCTATTTTCCACATGGATAACATTCGGCTGGAAAGTCAGAAAGACAAGAAAAGCCTTTGAGAGAGAACTCATCCAACAAGGCATCCCAAAAAGGGAAGCTAAAAGGCTAAGCAGATCAATCAAAGAAGCAAAGGATCAGATAATGAGTTCTCTATGGAAATCAGCCTTCAGCACGTAGCCAAGATGAACCTAGCCTAGGTCTTTTTCAGCTGCTATCTCCTCGACCACTTGACCATTCAACCTCTTTAGATCTTCGAAGATCTGAGAACAACAAAGAGATGAGAATGAAATGTTGTATTTCATAGACTCAGCTAATTTAATTGCTTCCTTCGTTGGAAAGGCGATGGCGTTTATTCCAGCCTTAACTGCCCATATATCGGTTTCAATTCTATGTCCTCCTTTTGGCCGCATACACCCTAGTGCCAGAGGAACTGTCGGCATCATAGATCTAGCAGTTAGAATGACCCTTCCTATTTCAGAAGGCTTAGGAGGTTCGACGTTTTCCATCATGGTTCCGCGTATTGGCATGAAAACGATTATTATAATTGCCGAAGGCTCATAACGCGATATAATTCTAAGAGCGTTCAGTTCACCCTTCAATTGGCCATAATGAAGCCCCACTAAAACATGGGGCACAGTTGGGATATTTGCGCTATGTAAGGCTTCAAGGGATCTTTCATAGTCTGCAACTGAGACTTGTAGGTTGTAGATTTCTCTTATCGTTTCGTCTGATCCAATCACATCAATCAACGCTGCGTCTATTCCTGCCCTTCCCAGTTGATTAGCTAGACTCTTACTAACAACCCCGGTGTGAACAACCAGAGTTAATCTCAACTCCTGCTTGATCTCCATCATCGCATCAACAAACTCGATGAGGGGAACGGAACCATCAGGCAAACACCCTCCACTGATCAAGCAGCCTACGGCTCCTTTCCTCTTCAAATCCTTACAGAGCTTCACCAGTTCTCTCGGGGAATCAACGGGATACATGGTGTTTAAAACGACACCACCACAATGTTTGCATTTCAAGGAGCATGAGGAACCAGTTATAGAGATTGAGGGGAACGCCACTGTTGAAGAGCAGCAGTAATCCGTCTTATAGTAGACAAAGCTGGGAACATAGAAGCGGATATCGTTGCCGAAATATTTCCAGCTAGAGTTACGCGCCTTCTCAAGAACCTCCTCAAGATCTTCCTCTCTTGTTCGCAGCAGAGATTCATAATCCAATAAGTTCAAGCTCCAATAGTGCTCCAAATTCTCCACTTATAAACGTGGCACATTCTGATCCCTAGTGTACAGAAAATCTGTAGAAAAAAATGGTAAGTTGATACATATGTGTCGATTAGTCCAAGGCGAAGTAGACACGTCTATTATTCTTACCTTTATTTTGAGTTTTAAGCAGTCTAATCTGCCCCACTTCTTTCAGGTTCTTAACATGGGTTCCACCATCAGCTTGTTTATCGACGCCAACGATTTCCACTATGCGAAGGTTAGGAATATTCGGTGGAAGGGCTTCAGCCATCTTTATTATACCCGGGATCTTCAAGGCTTCTTCCGTAGGAAGCTCAAATGACTTCACAGGGATCCCCTTCTTGAGTAAATTATTTGCTTTTTCAAGGTAGGTAGTGATGATTTTAGGGTCGTACTCTTCTAAGTTGAAATCGAAGCGTACCTTGTCTTCCTCAAGCTGATTGCCAGTGACAAGTGCTCCTGTGCCCTCACAGAGAAGCGCTGCGAATAAATGAGCAGCTGTGTGGCTTCGCATCAACTTGTATCTCCGTTCCCAATTTAAAATACAGCGAACTTTGTCGCCAGTGTTTAGGCCACTCTGATCAACCTCATGAGATATTTCCCCTGAAAACTTGCCAACGTAAACGACATCATAATTCTCCTTTCCCTTCACAATCTGTCCGGTGTCATAAGGTTGACCTCCACCTCTAGGATAAAAAATCGTTTGATCTAGAACTACGTACTTTCCATCCTTAACAGAAACTACTGCAGCATCACATTCTCTGAGATAGCTGTCCTTCAAGTACAAAGCATATGTAACCATGTTAACCCCCTTGAACTGTAACCTTTTCAGATTTATAGGTTGACCTTTCGCTCAGTCTAAGGCAGCTCATCCATCTATCGCCAGACAGGTTTCTTCGCAATCTTCGCCGCCGCAAACCCAAGTGACAAACCAACAAGAATCCCCACTGCAAGGTCTCCCAATGCGAGCAAATGCGTAGAGCCCGGGTTTTCGATGGGTCTGTCGGGCATACCGTAAGAGTAGTCTAATGGTTCACTTCGTGAAAGATTGCGGTGGGTTATCTGGACTACTACGCCAAGAACCCAATACTGGGGGGCTTCCCATGGATCCGGTTCAGGATTATTATCACCCATAGTTCTAAAGAACCAGACTCATGCATGGAAGACCACTACAAATTGAGTAGGAACAGATGGACAAACGCAACCTCGCCTCCGAAGGGTTTATTTTTTGACAAACTCTCAAAGAGGTTTAACTACCTTACAGTTTGGAAAATGTTAGAATTTAAACAAGAGTACACACACTCAATGGGTCGACGCATTCAAACAGACTCATCAACAGAAAGGTTCGAAATGGAAGCAACTCAGAAAGTAAGGAATCCTGTGGAAAAGATCAGAGTTTCCTCCGGTTCAGCCGTAGTACTAGATCTAATTGAGGGATTCTTAAACGCCAATCCAACAACAGCATATCTACTTACCTATCTTGAAGGAAAGTGCAGTGCAAACTGTGCTTTCTGTCCACAAGCTAGGAGTAGCAGCGGTAATACAGATATGCTTTCCAGAGTTACTTGGCCCATCTTCGGCGTTGACAGAGTATTCTCTAAGTTGGCAAATTCAGTGCAGAGAAGGGACACACTACGAGTGTGTATTCAAGCCCTAAACTACCCAAATGTACTCCAAGACCTTCTCACCATAGCTGAAACGATTAAATCCGAAGGAATAACAGCACCCATATCTATTTCATGTCAACCTTTGAACAAAGAAGAGATGAAGAAACTGAAGGAAGCAGGGGTTGAAAGACTCGGGATTTCCCTCGATGCTGCAACTGAGAGCATTTTTAGCCGAGTCAAAGGCAACATCGCAGGCGGACCCTATAGTTGGGAGAGACACTGCCAAGCCTTACTTGAAGCAGTGGAAGTATTTGGCAAAGGCAGAATTAGTACCCACCTAATCGTGGGTTTAGGTGAAACTGAGCTGGAAATGACTAGAATAATCCAATGGTGCGTAGACAACCACGTTAACCCTGCACTCTTCGCTTTTACACCCATCCCTAAGACAACTTTGGAAGATGGAAACCAGCCTGCACTAAGCCATTATAGAAGAATCCAACTTGCCCGACACCTGATAGTGAAGGGAGAGACGAGATTTGACAAAATGGTCTTCGAGAAAGATGTATACATCACAAGCTTCGGGGTTTCACAAGAAGTATTGAGGAGAGAGATCCGCAGCGGAACACCATTCCGAACATCAGGATGCCCCAACTGCAATCGTCCATATTACAACGAAAAACCAAGTGGACCCATCTACAATTTTCCAATCCAACCAAGCCACAAGGAAGTCGAGGAAATAAGAAGGCAACTTCGAACGTTTCTTGATGGAAAAAATTGAAGTCGTGAATCAAGATCTTTTAGAGGTTGTGTCGGATTCCTTCTTTTTCCTATAGAGAATAATTGTGTGCCCTCGGATCTCTATAAGTGTAGATTTTGTCTGTTTGGCAACTTTGCTTGCAATAGTCTTGGCGTTATCATCCGTCAAAGCGCTTTTTAGGATTTTTATTTTAATTGTCTCTGTCCCCTCTAGTTGCCGATCTATCTCGGCTAACGTCTCTTGTGAAGTACCTTTCTTCCCTATCCAGATTTTTGGCTTTTCAGAACTCAGCTCACGTTTTATCTGGCGTTTCGTTCTTGGTCGTCTCATATCTTTTTAATTCCCTTGGGTTTTATTGGATATCGCATGTGTCTGCCACAATAGTTGCATGTGATCACCAAGTGGGGTTCTCTGCGTTTTTGAATCCGCACGCGGCAATTTGCTCCGGGTAATATCAATCTTTTGCATCCTCTGCATATCCAGCGTCGATTTTCCCTAGGTATACGTATTCTTGCTGCCATGGAAATCCGTCTAGCTACCTCAGCGTAGTCCTCTGACAGTTCTCTATTTTCATTTGCCACACTCTCAGCAAGCTGGAAAAGTTTTCGAATCCTATGTAATGCGATGTTTCTAGTTGCCGTGTTCAATTCTTAGTGCCTTCCCACAAGCAGTTCTCACTCTTAATGCTACGCACATCTTCACTGAAATAGCTTTTCTAATCATGACTGGGTGTGCTTTCTCAATTCATTGAATCGTCAAAGGCATCATGTGCGCAGAGTGCGATTTCTTTTTATATCAGAATCTATGTTTTGAGAATACGATTAACGTTGGGTATAAGATCATTCCTTCAATCTGTAAGTCGATTGCTTAAGCTAGCGACTAAACCCGGTCGATCAGAGATTTGGCAGTCGACAAAGATTTGCTTTTTGGGCATCGCAGCAATTGGCGCGCTCGGTTTTGTCATCAAGTTAATTTCTTTCATCCTAACGGGCCTCTGAATATGGAGAAGTAAGAATGTCAGAAGACAAGATAGCATTTACTTCGGTTTTTGCCATTCGAACTACTGCTGGGCAAGAAAGAAATGTGGCGAATCTAATCACAATACGTGTGAGAGCTGCAAAGCTGCCAATAAAGGCGATTCTGGTGCCAGAGATGTTGAAGGGTTACATCTTTGTCGAGGCTGAAGGCCCACATTTTGTGGAAGATGCAATTGCTGGAATCAAACATGTCAGGTCTAGAGTTCCGGGAATAGTGAACTTCTCTGAAGTAGAGAGATACATCGTTATCAGATCTGTTATTGAAGAGCTAAATGTTAATGATGTTGTAGAAGTTGTTAGTGGACCCTTCAAGAGCATGAGGGCAAAAATTACTCGAATAGATAAGACAAAGAGCGAGGTAGTTCTAGAACTCTTAGAGGCTACATTCACTCTTCCTATAACGGTACATGCAGATTATGTAAAGATCGTTCAGAAAGCTAAGAAGGTAGAATAGAAATGGTAGAGAAGAAAACTATCGACGCGTTAGTAAGTGGGGGCAAAGCAACCGCCGGCCCACCATTGGGTCCATCTCTTGGTCCTCTAGGCGTCAACGTCGTGGCAATTGTGAACAAGATAAACGAAGTCACTAAAGACTTCGCAGGAATGAAAGTACCCGTCAAGATCGTTGTCGATCCTGAAACAAAAGAGTTTGAAGTCACAGTAGGTACGCCAACTACTTCCGCATTAATCGTTAGCGCCTTGAAGATCCAGAAAGGATCAGGCAGCCCCAAAGAAGAGAAAGTAGGTGACCTCACTATCCAACAAGTTGTAGACATTGCCAAGAAAAAACAAGCAGAAGTCCTAGCTAAATCACTTAAACTTGCAACAAAGGAGATCCTTGGCAGCTGCGTCAGCATGGGTGTAACAGTAGAAAATAAAGATCCCAGAGAAGTTCAGAAGGCAATAAATGAAGGAACATATGATTCTCTCTTCGAGAAGGGATAGTAACAATCTTTTTATAAAGGACGCTCATACGAGTTCTGACACGAGGCCGGGCTAATGTCACTAGATACAAAGAAGATTCTAGAAGCAGTCAAGCAAGCTAAAGAGAAATCCGAAAAGAGGAAGTTCAGCCAATCAATGGAACTCATCATCAACCTTCGAGACATTGACATGAAGAAGCCAGAGGCAAAAATCCAAGAAAACATTGAGCTCCCTCACACGCCAAAAAAGAAAACGAGAGTATGCGTGATTGCAACCGGCGAACTCGCCCTTAAAGCTAAGAAAGCCAATGTAGAACTCGTCTTGGGCAAAACAGATCTAGAAGCATTAGTCACCGACAAGAAACGACAGAAACAGATTGCCAACAACCACGACATTTTCTTTGCCGAAGTCTCGCTGATGCCCCTTGTGGGAAAAACTTTAGGCTCCATCCTTGGACCCAGAGGAAAGATGCCAAAACCCATCCCTCCAACCGCAGATCTTAAATCGCAAATCTTAAGATGGACAAAAACTGTGAATATACGGGTGCGAGGTCAACCAGTTCTCCAATGCGCAATAGGCACCGAGGACATGAAAGATGAAGAGATAGCTGAAAACGTAATGACGGTGATCAGCAGAATAGAAGGAAAACTTAAAAGAGGCCTCAAAAACATCACGACAATTTGTTTAAAGACTACTATGGGTCCACCTGTCAAAATAAAGCTGTAGGATGTCCCTCCGTTGACTGAACAACGCCAAGCACTGCAAGAGAAAGCCCATGAGGTTAAAGAGATAGCAGATATTGTGCAACAGTACAAGGTAATCGCATTAGCAAGTCTCCAAAAAGTCCGCGCGCCCCAACTACAAGAACTACGGAAAAAGCTACAGCAGAATGCTCATCTCAGAGTTATCAAGAATACCATTTTTAGACGCGCTATCTCCAAATCCAAGAACAAACCAAACTTGGATACTCTTGAAAGCCATGTGACTGGCTCCACAATTTACCTATTCACGAATCTCAACCCCTTCACACTACTCCTGCTCTTAGAAAAGAGCAAAGTCAAAACAACCCCAAAAGCGGGGGACGTAGCTGCTTTCGATGTGGTTGTTCCTGCTGGAAATACGGGACAACCGCCAGGACCGATAATTAGCCAGCTAAGCGCTGTGGGATTGAAGACGCACATCGAATCAGGAAGTGTCTGGATAAGCAAAGACACGCTTGTTGTGAAGGAGGGCGAAACCATCTCAAGTCGTCTGGCTCCCATTCTATCGAAGCTTGGCATAAAACCAGTAGAAGCGGGCTTAACGTTAAAGACAGCCTATGACGAAGGAGCCATATTAATCGAGGAACAACTTCACGTAGATGTGGAAGGAACTAGAAAGACCGTTGAAGAAGCTCACAGGTTCGCCTTCTATCTCTCAGTGAACAACGCATACACAACAGCTGAGACCATCAACTTTATACTTCAGAAAGCCCACCAAGACGCTTGCATACTCAGCATTAACGAGGAGATACTTACAAAGGAAACAATAGCTGACATACTCAGAAAGGCGCACATGGAAACGCTAAGCTTAAAAACATGGCTTGACACGATAAAAGCGAAATCACAGAAAGATTCAAAAGAAAGCGCAATGAACAACAAAGAGGTGTAAAAGATGGAATATGTTTATGCTGCATTACTCCTACATAAAGCTGGAAAACCAGTCAATGAAGAAAATATATCCCAAGTCATAAACGCCACTGGAATCAAGCTTGACCCAGTTAAAGTGAAAGCCTTAGTTGCCTCTTTAGAAGAGGTCGACATTGAGGAAGCCTTGAAGGCTACACCTGCACTAATGGCAGCGGCACCTGCAACTGTAGCACCAACATCCGAAGAGCCAAAAGCTGAAGCAAAAAAAGAGAAGAAAGAAGAGGAAGAGAAGAAGAAAGAAGAAGCAGCATTAGAGGGTCTCGGAGCCCTTTTCGGATAGCAACTTCTCATTCCTGCTTTTGTCGTGCCTATGCTAAACAAGGCTTGCCCGCAAAAGCCAAATATAACTTTAATTGTCCTCGAAACCTCATGTGGATATTGCTAAGTACTGGTCTGACTGAGGGATAATAGTGCGTAAGCGATTTCCAAAAGAAGAGTATCATATTCCTTTTTTCGACGAGGAAGATTTTACGAGGAAACTATGTCCGAAATGCAACGAATACTATTGGACACTTAATCCTGATATGGAAACATGCGGTGAAGCTACGCCTCAGGGATGTGCCCTGTCGACATTTATCAACGACCCGCCAACCAAACGAGCATATACTTTGAAAGAGATGCGAGAGACCTTTCTATCCTTCTTTGAAGAACGTGATCATAAAAGAATGAAACCTTACCCAGTGGTAGCGAGGTGGCGGGACGACTTGTACCTCACAAGTGCCAGCATAGTTGACTTTCAACCATATGTTACGAATGGGATAGTTCCACCCCCAGCTAACCCTCTCGTAATAAGCCAACCCTGCATACGCTTAGTTGACGTTGACAACACAGGTCCTACGTTTGGTCGCCACCTTACAATTTTTGAGATGGGAGGACATCACGCTTTTAACTACCCAAACAAGGAAGTCTATTGGAAAGATAAGACTGTTAGATATCACCATGAATTCGTTACGGAAGAACTGGGGATCTCCGCTGACAAAGTAGTATACAAAGAAGATGTTTGGATTGGAGGCGGAAACGCAGGTCCTGACTTGGAAACAATCGTGCTAGGACTTGAGCTGGCTACTCTTGTATTTATGAAATTCAAGGTTGTTAATGGTAAGTTTGTAGAATTGCCCATTCGAACGGTCGATACAGGCTATGGAATTGAACGTTATACTTGGATGTCGCAAGGTGCGGTAAGTGGTTTCCATGCAGTGTATGGCGAGGTGCTGGAAGCCATTTTCGAGATGGCAGGCATTGAAAAAGTAGATCAGAAGTTGCTGGCTAAAGTGGCAAGGTTCTCTGGAGGCCTCAACCTTGAACAAACCACCAAGAGGAGAGACTCTTGGCACAGAGTAGCAGAGCAAATTGGAGTTGACATTTCCGAACTAGCTAAAATTCTCCAGCCCATAGAGAACGTCTTTGCAGTTGCTGACCACACTAAAAGCTTAGCGTTTCTGTTAGCTGAAGGAGTAGTGCCTTCGAACAGCAAAGAAGGATACCTAACTAGATTGCTAATCCGCCGCACATATCGACTACTAAAAGCCTTAGACATTGAAGACAAGCTAGACTCTATAATGGAATCACAAATCAACAAATGGTCCTCAGACTTTCCCCACCTTCACGAGATGCGCCCTGGAATCTTGAAGATGCTCTCGGTAGAGAAGCAGAAGTTCGAGCAAACATTGAAGAGAGGTAAGTCACTGGTTACACGAATCGCGCAGGATTTAAAGTTGAAGAAGAAAGGGGAAATCCAGATAGAAACTTTGATAGAACTTTACGACTCCCATGGTCTTCCACCAGAAGCAGTTCAAGAAACCGCTGCCAACGAAGGAGTCAACGTCAAGACACCTGAGAACTTCTACAAGATGGTTGCTGAAAGACACCTTCAAGCGAATTCCAGAGACCTTACAACTACTGACGAAAGACTTGACCTAATAGCTGATCTAGCCGAGACCCGCCCTCTCTACTACAAAAACCCATACCAAAAGGAGTTCGAATCCCGAGTAATTCGAATCCTAAACGATAACCAAGTGATTTTAGAACAGACCATCTTCTATCCAGAAGGAGGGGGACAACCGGCTGACAAAGGATTTCTAAAATTTGATGGGAAAGATGTAGAAATCATAGACGTTCAGAAAGTTGGAAAAATTATCATCCACATAGCAAAAGACTCGGTTCCAAAAGATTGTGAAATGGTCTCTGGAGAAATTGATTGGGATAGACGAATCTATCACATGAGAGCCCACACAGCAACCCACCTCATTATGGGAGCAGCACGAAGAGTACTAGGTGATCACGTCTGGCAAACAGGAACCCAAAAGAACATAGACCGTTCAAGATTAGATATCTCTCACTTTCAACGCTTAACAACAGCTGAGATCAACAAGATCGAAACCTTGGCAAACCAAGCAATAATTGACACAATACCGGTTGAAACCAAACTGCTACAAAGAGACAAAGCAGAGGCAAAACACGGTTTTAGACTATATCAAGGCGGCGCAATACCTGGAAAAGAGATACGAGTCGTCAAAGTAGGGAACTGGGAAGTAGAAGCATGCGCAGGAACCCACGTGGAGAACACCGGTGAGATTGGATTCATCAAGATCCTCAACACTGAACGAGTCCAAGACGGGGTGGAACGGATTAATTATGCCACTGGAAAGTACGCTGTTGAAGAAGGCCAAAAACGAGAAGCCCTCCTTAGAAAGCTCTCTGAAACACTAAATGCCCCACAAGACAAGCTTCTCCCAACCGCCAAACGACTTCTAAAGGAGTGGAAAGAGACGCGTCGAGAGAATGAACGCCTACAAAAATCCCTTGCAAAAGGAGGATCAAAATCACTGCAACCACGCAAAATCTCTAAGTACAACGTTCTAATCAGCAAGATCGACTGGGCCACAGATGAACAAGGTCTCGTCTCAACAAGCAACGAATTCGTGAAGAACACGTCAAACAGTATCGCCGTGATAGGTGGACTCATTAATAACAATGCCAGAATAGTGATCTCAATTAGCCCTGAAGCAGCTGACCTCGACATAAACGCGAGAGACTTCGCAGCAAAAATAGGCGCAATATTAGGAGGAGGAGGAAGTGGAACTAAAGATTTCGCACAAGCGGGTGGACCATTAAAAAAGGGATTAGGCGCCGCCTTAAATGAAGCTCTCAAAATCATCGAAGAAAAAGCGATGAAGAATACGTAACAGATAAAAGCCATACACCACACACAATCGTATTGGTGCTAAGAATGAGGGATCGATACCTCAATAGAAACTGACGAAACCTTTAATATGCCTCTACCCAATCCAAGAAACTTCATGGCACTTTTACACCAGATCGAAGCTAAATGGCAAAAAGCTTGGGAAGCAGCCAAAATATTCGAGGCAGACCCAGATTCCAAGCGAAAGAAGTGCTTCGTCACTTTTCCATACTCATACGCAAACGGGCCACTACATGTTGGACACGCTTTCACAGCCACACGAGTTGACGCCTATGCACGCTACAAACGGATGCAAGGCTACAACGTCCTGTTTCCGTGGGCATGGCACTGGACTGGACAAAGCATTGCAGGTGCAAGCGAACGTGTGAAGTCAGGAGACAAAGCATTTATCAAAGCATTGAGAGAAATCGACGGTGTACCAGAACAAGAGCTAAAAAAACTAGTTGACCCCACCTACATGGCTTCTTATTACACCAACGAAAATCGTGAAACAACCCGTCGCGCTGGTTTCTCTATAGATTGGCGAAGAGAATTCAACACAACCTCTCCCATATTCGGCAAGTTCATCGAATGGCAATACAAAAAGTTACGAGAAAAAGGTTATGTCGTCAAAGGAACACACCCTGTAGTCTGGTGCTCCAAATGTGAAAGCCCCACTGGCGACCACGATCGCCAAGAAGGAGAAGGAGTCACCCCAGAAGAATACATTTTAATCAAATTCAAGTACGAAGACAAGTACTTACCCGCAGCCACATTTCGGCCTGAAACAATCTACGGAGCAACGAATATCTGGGTACATCCAAACGCAGACTACGCAGAAGTAGAAGTGGACGGAGAAAAATGGATAGTCAGTGAAACAGCAGCAAAGAAGTTAGAAGAACAAAAACGAAAAGTCAAAACAGTCCGCAGTCTCAAAGGAAAAATGCTCATAGGCAAGGAAGTTATAAACCCCGTCACAGAAGAAAAACATATGATCTTTCCAGCGTGGTTCGTCGACGTAGCTCACGCAACTGGAGTTGTATACAGTGTTCCAGCTCACGCACCACTAGACTGGTTAGCACTGAGAGATCTAAAGCAATCTCCAACTTGGATGAAAGAATTTGGGATCAAGCCTCAAGAAGTGGAAAAGATCCAGCCAGTTTCAGTGATTAGCGTTGAAGGGTTTGGCGAATTTCCAGCTCTGGAAATCATTGACAAACTAGGAGTGAAAGATCAACGCGACCCAAGGGCAGAAGAGGCAACTAAACTTTTGTACAAGAAGGAGTTTCATGGCGGAGTTTTAAAGGACATCTGCGGAAAATACGCTGGAAAGAGAGTTCAAGAAGTAAAAGAGATCCTGATCAACGATTTCAAGGAAGGTAACATTGCAGACACCATGCACGACCTACCGGAACCGGTCGTCTGCAAATGTCTAACTCCTTGCATTGTAAAAGTATTGGAAGAACAATGGTTCCTGAAATATAGTGATCTAAAATGGAAAGAAAAAGTCAAAGAGGCTCTACAAAACGCTAATGTATATCCTGAGACTGCTGTGCCTTGGTTCCTGAGCACTATAGATTGGCTAAAAGAACGGCCATGCGCTCGAAAAAGCGGATTGGGAACACCACTGCCCTGGAACAAAGAATGGATCATTGAAACCCTCAGCGACTCGACAATCTATATGGCTTTCTACACAATCATCAAACAGATTAGACAACGCCAAATAACTCCTGAACAGCTGACACCCGCAATATTCGACTACATCTTCTATGGAAAAGGTGAAACTAAGGCTATGACCAGCATTTCGAAGCTGGACAGACGCATCCTTGAATCAATACGAAATGAGTTTCTTTACTGGTATCCGGTTGATATGCGCAACTCCGGAAAGGAGCTTATACCAAACCATCTCACCTTCTTCCTCTTTCACCACGCAGCCCTTTTTCCCCCGAAACTCTGGCCTCAAATAATAGGAGCCAACGGCATGCTGATGATCGAAGGAAAGAAAATGTCCAAGTCTAAGGGTAATTGGATCACATTCCGCAACGTCATCAAAGAATTTGGAGCCGACTCCACTCGCTGTGCACTATTGCTGGGGGCAGAAGGAATGGACGATCCTGACTGGAGGAGCGAAAGTGTTCGAGATATCAAGGATAAACTTGAATCTCTCTATCGATTAGCTGAAATTATAATCGGAGAGGCTGAGAAGGAAGAATTTGGGTGGATCGAGAAATGGTTGTTCAGTGTGCTACAGAAAAAAGCAAAGATTGTCACTGACAGCATAGAATCGTTGAAGACCCGTACCGCTTTGGAGACAGCCCTCTTCGAAGTTTGGAATGACTTCAGGTGGTATACCCGACGAAAAGGTGATTTGAAAGCTAAGGCTCTACGAGAAGCTCTGAATATTTGGATTCGACTACTGTCACCCTTTGCACCGCACATCTGTGAAGAATTATGGGAGAAAGTTAAGGGGAAAGGGTTTGTCTCCCTGGCTGAATGGCCAGAATATGATGCAAACCTAATTAATCCCCTGGCAGAAGAGAGTGAAAATCTGGTTAAGTCTATCCTAGAAGACACTTTGAGTATAATTCGAGCGACAAAACTAACACCGACAAGAATTTATCTCTACACAGCGACCGAATGGAAATGGGAAGTGTACCAAAAGGCCTTATCAACATCTAGAGAAGGCATGCCTATATCTCAAAGCGATCTAATGAGATTTGTGATGAAGAGGGAAGAGATGAAGAAGAAAGCCAGCAAAGTTGCACGATTCAGTGGCCAAATTGTTAATGAGATTAACCGGATGGGAAAAAAAAGAAGAGAAGAACTGCACTCAATAGGATCATTAGATGAGCCTGCACTGCTTTTGGAAGCAAAGAGTTTTCTGGAGCGAGAGCTCAAGGCGGAGATAGTAGTTTTCAAGGAAGATGATGGCAACAAATTCGATCCTGAAAACCGCGCCAGACTAGCGAAACCTTTCAGACCCGCAATATATGTAAAATAGCAGGCTACTTTTTTCCATGTTTTGGATATGCGACTCAAATCTTTAGAGACGCACCCGTAGCAACGACAAGTTGGATTTGGTTATTTTTACGTGATAGTTCTTGCGTCCACCAGAACTTGTGGTTGCGTAGTAGTCGTCGTCCTTTCGAAGCTCGCTTCCATAGAGGAGTGCTAAAATCGTACGGCTGATGTTTATTGGTGTTAACTTTTTGCCTGGAATTTTCTCCCGAATTTCTTCCTTCAATTGTCTCGGATTTATCGTATAGATGATTCCGTGATTCAAGTTAGCCTTTTTAAGGTTCCTTTCCATGTCCGATAAAACGTACAAAATGAGGTCATAGTATGGACTTTCCTTTCTTTCGATAAGGTGAAGATAGTTAATTATGGGGATGGGGATTTGATGAACCTCAGACATAACCTTCCCCTACATATGATTATTGAGGATGCAAGATTTAAGTCTTAACCATATATAAATGCTTATGGAATATTGTTCCATAGTTCCTCTTAATGAGAATTTAACGATTTCTAGTAATGTTTTCTTTGAAGTCTTGCGTGCTCGTCACAAACCTAGAAGCTGTAAAATTGATTAAAGAATTATATTTCGGTCCATTCAACTGTATATGTTCATGGGCCCGTGGCGTAGTTTGGATACAATCTCTTGCCAAAAAGCGCGTCGGCCCTCTAAGCCGGAGACCCTGGGTTCGAATCCCAGCGGGCCCGCCACTTCATCTGTGGTTCGCATCAAACTAGCTTATTTACATATTTTGAAAATCCGCGATATTCTTGTTGGGGGTGGAACTCTGTTCTAGTTAATGGATATAGCTTAGAGTTCCTAACTCAAGGGAGTTATGAGTACTATCAAGTCAAAATTAAGTCACTGTAACTTTAATATTTGACTTGTCTATGCTTATAGGTGGATTTGAGATGAGCACACACGCAGAAGAATTGAAATTACGTCTGATAACTATTGAGTTACTTCGCGCTGCAAAACGTCAGCATACTTATCGGGAATTATCGGCTAAGACAGGTTTGCCTGTAACCGTTCTAAGCAGATATGCAAAGGGTCATGTTCTGCCGAATGTCACAAGAGCCAAGGAACTACGGAAAACCCTCAAGAAGATCGTGGGTTTAGAGATTGAGCTGCGCGGAAAGATCCACTTCAACAACGATGGGTATTTTGACAACACAAGTATCATAAGTGATTGCAACATTTTGAGGCAGGCAGCCCATCATGCCCTTGCCACTTTTGCTGGTAAGCGAGTGACTATAGTTTTGACAGCGGCGGTGGATGGAATTCCCCTCGCAACCATGGTTGCTAACCAGTTAGGCATTAATCTTGTTATCGCTAAACGGAATAAGGAAGTAGGAGTGCCGGCTTTTCTTGAGGAAACATATGTACTGAAAAACTCCGGTGTAACTATGACACTTTACATCCCAAAGAAGGAACTGAAGCGGAGAGATAGTGTGCTCATTGTCGATGACATGATAAAGACCGGTGAAACGCAGAACGCGTTAATAAACTTGGTCAGGAAAAGTAGAGCGGAACTTTCAGGCATTTTCACGTTGATAGCTATAGGAGACGAGTGGAAGGAAACTTTGGATATCCCTAAGGGTTGCCCTGTAGAGGTTGTCACGAAGATGAACCCTCCTGCCAAACGCACCTAAAAGTCGAATCAGTAACTAACTCCGAAACCTTATGGCTCACTTAGGATGCAGAAAGAATGGAATAATCGTTTCTAGCTTGTGGTATAGCATGAGGACAATTGAATGGAAAGAAGGCGTAGTAGTCACTGTTGACCAAACAAAATTGCCTAACGAAACGATAATCCTGAAGATGACGAGCTGCAATGATGTTGCGAAGGCAATAAAAATGATGAAGATCCGAGGTGCTCCTCTTCTAGGTGCTGCTGCAGGGTATGGTCTTGCGTTAACAGCATATCACTCAAAAGCTGAAACTAAAGATCATTTGATGGAAGAACTCGTTGTCTCCGCACGTACTCTCCGAAATACCCGACCGACAGCGATCAATCTTTTTTGGGCTCTGGGTCGAGTAATAGAGAAAGCGCGAGAAACTGAAGGAAATGTTGCTACTACTGTGAAAGCGGTGATTGAAGAGGCTGAAAGAATCGCGACTGAGGATGTTCTTGTAAACAAGATTATTGGAAAGCATGGCTCTTCACTCATAGACGATGGTGATACAGTGCTAACGCACTGCAATGCAGGAAGCTTGGCCACAGTTGACTATGGTACAGCGTTGGGAGTGGTGAGAGCAGCTTGGAAAGATGGGAAGAATATCAAAGTAATAGCAACGGAAACTAGGCCTTTGCTTCAAGGTTCAAGGTTGACAACCTACGAACTGCTTCAAGACGGCATCCCAGTTACATTAATCACAGACAGTATGGCTGGATACGTCTTATCAGAAGGGTTAGTCGACAAAGTAGTTGTTGGTGCGGATAGAATAGTAACTGATGCAGTGATCAACAAGATTGGCACCTACACAATAGCAGTTCTAGCCAGAGAAAATGATGTTCCTTTCTATGTTGCCGCGCCTGAATCAACCTTTGACTTGGAAAGGTCGTCGGAGGATGTTCTTATTGAGAAGAGAGATGCGGATGAAGTGGTCAAGTTTGGCGGGGTACTAGTCGCCCCAGCAGGAGTAGAAGTGCTCAACCCAGCCTTCGACGTTACTCCATTTAAATATGTTTCCGCGATAATCTATGAAAAAGGAATCCTTTATCCAAAGGACTTCCAAAGGCTTTCAACTCAAAACTAGTAAGCAAAATCCAATCTTGCATATTTGAATATCCTTGGGAAGGACAAGATCATGAAAGAAAAGACCAAGATTGAAGCGCGGGGGAATATTGAGGTAAAGAAGATTAAGAGCATCCTCTGTGAACGAGGTGCCACAGTTTCAAGCAAAGCAAACTTTGAAGAATTAACTTCTCGCGGTTATGGAACGGTTGAAGACAAGAAACTGGTGTTGAATGCCTACGAAACCCTCTTCCTCCTGAGCAAAGGATTACTCGAAGTTTCAAAGAGAAAACCTAAAAAAGCATTGGATTTCAGAGAGCTCCTAAGCCTGTATAGACTTGCAGATGAGAACGTTTGGGTCAAATATCTAATTTACAGGGATCTAAGAAGCCGCGGTTACGTCGTTAGGGAAGGATTTGGATTAAAAACAATATTCCGAGTCTACGAAAGGGGAGAATACAGCAAAGCGACTGCTACCTATCTCATCCTCGGAATTCAAGAAGGCAAACCAATCTCAGTCAAAGAACTGGCTAGCGTGTTAAAGCACGTTCAAAGTCTGAAAAAGAAACTTGTCCTAGCAGTTGTCAACCGACGGGGAGAGATCGTCTATTATACGCTCTCAAAATTGACTATGAAATAGCTGTTGGAGAGTTCTTATGTCAAAATTTCAAAGCATCAGAGGCATGCGTGACTTCTTACCTTCTGATGCTGCAAAGCTAAGACACGTTGAAGCTGCGACAAGAGATGTTGCAGGCCTATATGGCTTTGCAGAGATAATAACACCTCTCATTGAACATTATGACTTGCTGGCAGTAAAGTCCGGGGAAGAAATCAAGGCCAGAATGTACGTTTTTAACGATTTAGCTGGACGAAAAATCGTTCTAAGACCTGAATTCACCGCTTCCATCGCTAGATTGATGGCTACAACCCTTCGAAACGAACCAAAGCCACTACGACTTTTTTCAACAGGTACACTTTACCGCTACGATGAACCCCAATTCGGTCGCTACAGAGAGTTTTGGCAATCAAACTACGAAATCTTCGGCAGCAAGAGACCTGAAGCAGACGTGGAGATTCTATCGCTCACCCATCAACTGATGCAGAAACTTGAGGTTCAAAAGTTCTGGCTTAAAATCAGCGACGTCGGGATACTACGAGGATTACTGACAGAGGAAGAAGTGGAAGAGGAACGACAAAACAGAATACTCCAACTCCTAGACGCCAAACGCTGGGAAGACGCCTTAAAGACAGCTAAATCTTTCAAAGTCTCAACAAAGGGAATCACGACCCTAAAGAAGATCTTCACGATCAAAGATAGAGACCCTTCAAAAGTCTTGAAGAATACCAAGAAGGTGCTCAAAAATTACGAAAGTGGGGTCAACGCAGCAGAGAACTTGGAGGAGATAGTCAATCTCTGTAAGCGAAGTAGTGATGAGATGGATATATTGGTGGAACCAAGGTTTGCTAGAGGTTTGGAATACTACACAGGGATGATCTTTGAAGTGTTCGTTCCGGAGATGGATATCTCCCTAGGTGGAGGCGGAAGATATGACAAACTTGTTGAGATGTTTGGAGGCGAATCTACACCAGCTATAGGTGTCGCTCACGGTTTAGACCGCATTTCCCTAGCCTTAGAGAAGCAAAACACTCCGCAAAAAATCTTAAGACAGATTGTGGCTTTGGTGCCTATAGGTGAAAAGGCTGTCCAAAAAGCCGTAGAATTAGCATCGCAACTTAGGAAACGTGGCATCCATGTTGAGATGGAAATTATGGGTCGGACAGTTTCTCGAGCCCTTCAAGACGCTGACAGAAGAGAAGCCTCACATGCAATTATTATGGGCCCAAAGGAAATAGCTGAGAAGAAAGTTATGTTGCGAGACTTGAGAACCCGGCAACAGCGCCTTATTGATATTCAAGAATTGTTTAAGACTCTGGAGAGATAAGTGGGTAGAGAGTCATCATCACGATCCAGGTGGAATCGTTTTCTTCTCAAACTTTTCCAACAGAGCTATCAACCCGAAGATAGCCACTGATAACCATAAAATCACACCTAAGAAGAGGTTTGCGAGAAGCGTCAAGGAATACATTGCATCAATCTCAGCGAAATAGAAATCTGATGACAAACCAAAAACAGTAAAGTAGTAATTGAAGAACCAGTGAAGCAAGATGGGAGCTTGAACTCCATAATAAAGATACGCTACCGCAAACACAACACCACTTAGAGCAGCTGGCAGTATTTTTCCAATCTCCCAACCGCCATAGTAGTGGGCAATGCCAAATAGAGAAGCTGTGAAAGCCACCATCACCCACTCAGCCACAGTTAAGCCACCGCCAAACAAGCCACCTTCACCAACAGTTCTCAATCCCACTCTTTCCTTCGCCTTATCAGGGAGTAACACAGCCAATATACACGTCTTAAGCCGTTGAATCCCAGAGAAGTAAGGCCTAGTGCTTTTTCCAACAATCGAAATGTACGTTATCAAAAAGGCGCCTATAGGGATAATTCGGAAAATTATTTCTTCCACTACGGAAGCGCGTGAGAATTGGAGAAAGGCAGAGAAAGGATCCCCGAGGGATGGCTCTCCAGTGGGAAGCCCGCTTTGACTTTGCAGAAAATGCAAGACTAACGTGGCTACAAACAACATGGATGTTATCAAGGGCATAGCCAAAAGGTTGTTACTGAAAGGATTTCCCTTAGTCTTTGATAAGAACCCTTTAATTTGGGTCAAGAGGCTTTCTCTGAACCTCCAAGCCGCAGCAAAGCACAGAGCAAATATCCACCAAACAAAGATGAAAAACAATCCAACGTTCACATTAACTTCTACAGCGATGAATAGTAATGGATAAATCATTACTGAGCCACGGCTGAACTCCAGCCCTTCCACAGTGGAAAACAACACCAGTATACCTAGACCCATTGAAACAATGTATGTAAAGATGATGAAAAGCGCAATAACCAGAATGAAAGCTAAAAAATATCTCTGCAACAGTTCAGGCAGAGAGTTCATGTCACGCACCTTCCAAGTTGATTCGCCAAATTAATTTCAACCCTGAAACTCTATTTACCCATCTTTGCCAGAACTCGATTCGCTAGCTTATCTACTTCTTTAATGTTGATATTACTTCTTGAAACGTGACTGAAAGAAACATTCTGGAATTCTTGTTGCAATTCTCGAACTTTTAGCCATAGAACTTCCAGTCGAGGGTTCAAAACTTGATACTCCCCATTAAGCTGCTTTACAATCAACTCACTGTCCAAAAAGCAGTGTACAAGTTCTTTCGTGAAATTCCGGGCCTCCTTGAGAGCGAAGATTAGAGCTTCATATTCAGCTTCGTTGTTTGTTCTCCTGCCAAGAAACTGAGTGGATGATTTCATTAGGACTCCTCTTTTGTCTAAGATTTTGAATGCAGCCGCTGCGGGTCCAGGATTGCCCCTTGAAGCTCCATCAGAGTATATCAGCAATTTGTCAGGTTCTTTGTGCAGCAAAAGCTGCCAACCTCCAGCAATTATTGACAAACTGGAACTAATAAAAGAATTCTCTTTGATCTACATCCTTAGCCTAAGAGTTTCAGAAACATACGTATACTGATTATGACCAGGAGTAGTCCGAAGATTCTTTTCAGATTCTTGCTTGATACGCGCTTGGAAACTCGAGTTCCTATCTGGGCTCCAACGATAACGCCAATGCTCAGGAGAATTGTGTATCCAAATTGGACGTTCCCAAGATATAGGTGGGTCGTTACTGCAGAGATCGATGTGAAGATCATCGTGAAAACGGATGTGGCGACGGCTATGTGCATTGGGAAAGAGAGAGCGAAATGTAATATTGGCACCATGAGGGCGCCTCCGCCTAAGCCCAGCAAACCTGAGGAGATTCCTGCCAAGAAGCTTAAAGGTAATCCCAATTTGATGTTGGTAGTGTATTTGAACGCTTTGCCATCAGAATCTGTCAGGCGGCGTGCCCATCCAGTTTTGGGTCTGCTGGAGGATCTAGTGCTTGAACTGTATGAAAACATCATTCGGGACGCGACGTACAGTAGGAAGAGGGCGAGAATCACTATTAGCAGTTCTTTAGAGATCTTCTCTGTTAAGATTGCGCCTAAGAAAGCTCCAGGTATGGTGATTGTGGCTAGGAGTAATCCTACTTTGTAGTCGATTCTCCTCTGTTTTGCGTATCCGCTTGTAGAGGATAGG
>Ga0114919_10000592_pt1 | contig 28394 bp, 13 predicted proteins | sample BlataG_FD_88682 | JGI IMG/M metagenome (GOLD analysis project Ga0114919, IMG submission 88682) | Deep subsurface microbial communities from Black Sea to uncover new lineages of life (NeLLi) - Black_00105 metaG | ecosystem: Environmental > Aquatic > Marine > Oceanic > Sediment | place: Atlantic... | reverse complement strand
CCTGCCTCGCTTCGAGGCGGAGTTCAAAGAACAGCTCAACAAGAACGCCATCCAGGAGCTCGCCGGCTTCAACAACTGGCTCAACCGGCAGGGCTCGGCCATCGACGAGCGGGTCGACCGCATCAACGAAGCGCTCGGCGCCGTGCCCTACAACCCCGGGCGCTACATCCGGCTGGAGAAGGAGCCCACCACCAATCAAGATGTGGCGCAGTTCCGTTCGGATCTGCGCAACCTCACCAACGACAGCCTCACCGTCGACGGCGACCAGTATTCCGAGCAACGCTTCCTCGACGTCAAGCGGATCATCGAGCGGTTCCGCGGCCGCGAGGGCTACGCCGAGGCCGACAAGAACTGGACCCGGCGGGTGACCGACGTCCGCAACTGGTTCGTCTTCTCCGCCTCCGAACGAGACGCCGACACCGACGTCGAGTGGGAGCACTACAGCGACTCCGACGGAAAGTCCGGCGGCCAGAAGGAAAAGCTCGCCTACACCATCCTTGCCGCGTCGCTGGCCTACCAGTTCGGGCTGGAGTGGGGTGTCGAGAAGTCGCGGGACTTCCGGTTCGCCGTCATCGACGAGGCCTTCGGCCGCGGCTCGGATGTCTCCACCCGCTACGCCTTGCAGCTCTTCGCCACCCTCGGCCTGCAACTGCTCATCGTCACCCCGCTGCAGAAGGTCCACGTCATCGAGCCCTACGTGAAAGCCATCGGTTACGTGGACAACCCGAGCGGTCAGTTCTCCAGCCTCCAGACGATGACCATCGAGGAGTACCGCACCCGGCGGGATGGCCGGCGGTCGTGAGCTGGACGACGGCGGCGGACATCGCCGCCAAGGTCAGGCGACGATGGGATGACGGTTCGCTGTTGCGCGCGCACGCCGCCGGGGAGCACTTCGTTCCCATCGAGGTGCCGTTGCGCGGGCCCAAGGCGTCGCAGGTCGGCGAGGATATCGCCGCCGTGCGTGAGTGGATCGCCGCGCTCGATGCGGGCCGGCGGGACGACAGCCGCTACACCCTGCAATGGCAGTCGATCGGCGGCAGGCAGATCGGTCGCAATCAGATTCCTGTTCGTGCGGTGGTGTCGTCCTTCGAGCAGGCGTGGGCTCTGTTGGGTGTGGCGGCCACTGTTCGCCGGTTCGACGAGCTGTTGGCCATGGTGGTCGGGCACCCGCCGGTGCGCGAGTGGGTCGTCGGCCATCCGCATCGCGCGCTGGAGTTGTTCGACGGGATGCCGCGGCTGATCGCCGCTTACCTCTGGCTCAATGAGCATCGTGGTTCGCAGGTCTACTTGCGGGAAATCAGTGCGCCCGGAGTGGACACGAAATTCGCCGAGAGGTACCGGCCGGTGCTGGCCTCGATGCTCGGGGTGTCGGCGACGGCGTCGGGTTTTCTCGCCGATCTGGGGCTGAGGTCGAAGCCGGGACTGGTGAGGTTCCGGCCCGCGCCGACCCTGGGCTTGCCGGCTGCCGTGACCGAACTTGTTGTGCGTTCCGACGAGCTCGCGCAACTGGATTTGCGGCCACGGGTCGCGACTATCGTCGAAAACGAGATCAGCTACCTCAGCGTCGACGTCCCGAAGGACGGGATCGTGTTCTGGGGGAGGGGTTTCGACGTCGACAGCGTCGGCCGGCTGCCGTGGCTGGCAGAAGCCGACATCGTCTACTGGGGTGACATCGATACCCACGGCTTTGCCATCCTTGACCGCCTGCGCGCCTGGCTCCCGCAGGCACGCTCAGTGTTGATGGACCGCGAGACGCTGCTGGCTCATCGTGACCGCTGGGTGACTGAGGAGCGTCCAGCGCGCTCGGCCCTCACGCGGCTGACCGCCGATGAGCGGGACCTTTATACGGAGTTGGTCGAGGGCGGGTTGGGGGAGCGGGTTCGGCTGGAGCAGGACCGGGTTGACTGGGGGTGGGTGGAGGAGAAACTGGCCCTTGTTGGCCAGGCAGAAATTGCCTTAGACCGATCCGATTCGTCTTCGAACTGAGCGCTGGGCTCACTCCTCAATCCTAAGCCTTGGACCCGGGCGCGTGAGCCCTGAAGTAACGTGGGAAACGAAACCCTCGGCGGCGTGCCTAGCGTTGCGCTCCCGACCTCATCGACCGCCGTTGACGATCACGATGATGAGCCACACCGGCAGCCACATACCGCAAGTCAAAATCGACAGCACGAGATGCAGTCCGTGGTTGGTGCCGTTGTTGAACACCATCATTTGCGGAACAACCGGTGCGATGTTTTGAGCGATGACAATCGGCTGCTGCGGGTGGTGCGGCTGCCTCTGCTGAGACCGTGGCATCGGAGCGCGTTGCTCGGTCCATTGCACGCCGTCGAAATAGCGCATGCTGGGCGCGCCACCATAGCGGAATCCTGTGGTGTTGTCCGGATCGGGATACCAGCCCGCTGGAACGGTCGGCGGGGGCGGGATCGGCCTGGGGGCCACAGTTGGCGGGGTCTCCCAGGAATCAGCCGGGAAGGGAGACGAACCGGCCTGCTCGGCTAAGCCGTCCTCGTGCCCGGTCACGGAGCTCCCCTCCCGTGGTCGATGACGTGATATGTCGGCACCTGATACCCCCTGTGTCCCTGGCAGCAATGCGTGCTGATCCTCAAATTGCGCCTCGAACCTAACCGTGGCCACCGACAAGTCGCGATGACCTGCCCAGATGGCCTCAAGAGCTGGATCAACGACACCACCGAGTTCGACTTAGGCAAATCCGTCGGACATGTTCCCTACAGTTGGCTGTGAACTCAGACCAGGGGGGTGGAGAGCCGTCGTCATGTCGCTGTCAGATTGGGTGTTCGACGCCGACTACGAGTGGCGGCAACGCCTGGAGTCAGTCAACCTCGTGATCGAGACCGACTTCTCCGAAGAGGAGATCCGGGAGGGTCAGCGCAATTTCGGGGCCGCAGTCCGTGAGCTACGAGGCCGCAGCTTCTCGCCGCAGGACATCATCAAGAAGTACCCCGGCCTCCTGTTGGGGATTCTTGTCGGTCACGCTTCGCTGGCCTACGACCACGGCGCGTATTGGGACAGCTTTTGGCAGGAACTGGGCCTTGGTCGAGACGCCGACTTCGAGCAGGCGATCCGCGGCAGCGTTGTCGGCTTGCTCGACAAGTTCGCTCTGGCGAGATTTCCGGACGTCGAGAAGGGCGACGCCCGCAAGTACGTCACGATGTTCACCCTGCACTCGGGCATTCCGGTTCACTGCCTGCGGGACCTGTTGGAACGGGCTCATGAGCACATCAGGCAGGGGCGAACCGCGACCGGAGTCGCGCTGACGGAGTGGGTTCTCGAGCCGGGTAAGGAACATCGAACCGCGGCGCTGGATAAGCCGGTCCTCGACTTCTTCTCGCAGGGCGGGGAATTCGCACTCGACATCCTCGACCGCATCATCGAATTCATGCAGGCCGCGACGGTTGATCCGATGCTACTGGAGACCACGCTGGACGCCTCCACCACCGGTCTACCGGCGGTGATGCTCGACGAAATCGTTCGCCAGTTCAGAGAAGAACCGCTCACGCTGGATCCTCGCCGCGTCAGCGCCGACAGGGCGGGCCGCCCGACAATCTTCTACTCCTCGGCCGACGACGAAATCGTTTTGGTCCTGCCCGGCGACCCCAACGACAAGGAGACAACGTGGCGCGTCTCTTTCGACGGAGATGTCCGGGAGATTCGCGCGATTCGGCAGTGGGGCGCCGATGAAAGGTCGGCAACGGCGGAAGTCACTGTGCCCGATCCGGTCCATGAGGTGATCGTCGCCCGCGCCGGTGAGCCCGGGCTGGCACTGCCACTGGTCGCCACAGCTGACCCGCTGCTGATCTTCAGCAGCAGCGGCCAGCTGGTGCCCCGCCGCGACGGGATGAAGGACACCGCATGGGCGGTCTTTCCCGACGGGCATGACCTCGTGGACACGGCGACCTCGGAATCCGTGTCGCTGAATGACGAGGGTTGCCCGGCCGGCTGGCACGGATGGCGAAGCGCCTTCGTTGAACTGGACACCGTTCATGGGCTGCAGCTGTGCAAGACCGGCGAACCTGTCGGCACACCCCGACGGGTCTACCGCGCCGAGCGGCCGCATCTGCACACGTCATCGCCATTGCCCAAGGTGACAACCCCCGACGGTCACACCGTCTATGCCGCGCGGCCGGTGGTGACGTTGCCAGCAACGACGATCGACCCACCGCCGAAATGGACTGTGCGAGTTCGTCAACCGGGGGAGCAGGATTGGGTTTTCGACCACTCGACGGCAGCATCAAATGTCGAACGCCACCTCGATCCGTTTGCTGATTCAGCGGCACCCCAACTGGGGTTGTTCGAAATCTTCGTCTCAGGACCGATGGGCCTAGATGTTCGCGGCGTGTTCTTCCTCGCCGAAGGACTGACGGCACAATTCCACCCGACCATCCGCGTTCCCGACAACGGTCGGCTCACCCCTGCCGCGGCTTCGGTGGAAGCGCCCGAGCTCCTCATCGAGCCAGCCGGCCCGGTCACTTTCGGTGACAGAGAGCTCAGCAAGCCGATCACGGTCAGCAGCGGAGAGGCCCAGGAACGCTTGGTGCTCACACCGCCTCATGTCGAGATGCGAAGCGGTGCAGTCGGTTCATCGGCAGCGTGGCAGATGACGCCCGAGGTCTGTGATCCGGTCAATTTCAGCCAGAACCGATTCGTCTCGGCGCGAGCCCCCGGTGTGGAGCGGGCGGAATTCCGCTACGTCTCCAGCCGCGGGGAGCTTCTTCAAGTCGACGACCGTCCACGGCGTCGCCGAGGCGGCATCTTCGAATCACGGCTCCAACAGTTCGCCGACACCGCGCGCGCTCACCCCGGCGGCCGGCTTGAGGCCACCCTGCATACCGCTGAAGGACCCCTCAACGTCGCAGTCCTGCGAGCGCAATCTCCCTCGCTCGCAACTGGAGTCCGCTTGGTCGGTGACCGACTCGAATTCTCGGACGCCGCTGAAGTTCCCGACCTGGTGGTCCGCGTCTGGAACACCACCACGCCGTGGATTCCGCCAGAAGTCATCCCGGTGCACAACGGTGCAGCCACAGTTCCGGAACAGTACATCGAGCGTGGCTCGCTGCGGTGCCAGCTTGCCATCGACGATCCTTGGATTTCCGCTGAGCCGCCTCGGCTCGCGCCAGCTGACTCCTTCCTCGTTGAGCAACTCGGTTGGTGCGACGAGGGAACCGCCGCCCAAAAACAGCTGTCTCGTTACCTCGGAAGTCAATGCCGAGCACCCGTCGAGGTCGGCTTCGTCCCGGAAGTCTGGGACGCGCTGGCCTGGCTTGCCGCCGACGGCAAGGCAAAGCGGTTCGCCGGACTGACCGAGCTGCTCGAAGCCGAATCGCGGAAGGCATTGGAATGCCTGGGGGACAGCACTATTGTGGCCGGCTCCAAGATGGCGCTCGTCACCAGAAGCAAGCTCATGATTCGCAACTTCGCCATCGAAGAAACCCTCAACGACCTGCACTCGCACCCCTGGTTCGGCTGCATGGTGGAACTTGCCGATCTCACATCGCTCTATATGCGGCGGGACAAGGTTTCCACCGAAAGGGCCGAGACGCTTGCCTACCTACAAGATCGTGGCGGCAACGCTCTGATTGAACTGCTGGCCACGGGTGTCACGTCCGCGTTCGCCGATTCCTGTATCGACTCCACTATCGTCAAGCGCAGCGGCGAGCCGCTCACGCTGGTGGAAGCGGGGCTTAGCGAGCTCCAGAGGGTACCGCTGCCGCAACTACACCCGGATAACCTGCGCGCAGGGCTGTGGGAAGCGTTGCTGCGGCGTGGCGAATGGATGGCCAACGGATGGTCGGCAAGCTTCGCTCAACAGGCGAACTTCTTGATCAACCCGATCAAGATCTCGCGGATGTCTTATTCCTACCAAGCGATCTCAACCCGAATGGACGCGATTCGTGGGGTCGATGAGTCGAAGCACCCGTGGTCGTTAATGGGCGTGCAGTCGCTGACGCTGGCCGTTGCGGCGCGATTGATGGCCTACGGACGCCTCAAAGGCAGCTACTTCAACGCCGGGTTGCTTGCCGACTGGGCCCAGCTGGCGTCGCTGTGCCCAACGATGGTCGCCAACGACATACTCATCGCCGAAGCGTTGGTCCTGCACGACCGGCGCGGCAACGTCATCGGAGAGGACTAGATGATCCACCGGATCGATCCGTTAGAAGCCGCCAAGCAGATCGAGGGCAGCTACAAGCGTTATCTTAAGACGCTCCTCGCCCCCCGAGACGAGCAGCTTGCCGGCGCTTTCGATGCCGAGGTCGACGACAGCGACTTGTTGACCAAGGGCCCAATACTCGAGATGACCCCGCCCTACGCCACGGGCGCGACGTGCCGGGAACTGATCGCCGAGGGTGTGCTGCACCCGGGGTTCGCAGCCCTGGACGGCCCGGCCCTGCCCATGGATCAACCTCTCTACATCCACCAGGAGGCGGCGATCCGCAAGTTCGTGGCGGGCCGCAACCTCGTCGTGAGCACCGGCACCGGCTCAGGTAAGACCGAAAGCTTCCTCATCCCGATCGTCAATCACCTCATCGCCGAACACGCCGCAGGCCGGCTGGGTCCGGGCGTGCGTGCGCTGCTGCTCTACCCGATGAACGCCCTGGCCAACGACCAACTCAAACGCCTCCGAGCGCTGCTGGCCGCCGTCCCGGAGATCACCTTCGGCCGCTACACCGGAGAGACGGCCGAAGACCTCGCGACCGCCGAGGCGAAGTTCTTCCAAACCAACCCCGGAGTCCCTCGCCTGCCCAATGAGCTGCTGAGCCGCCAGGAGATGCGCAGCGACCCGCCGCATCTGCTGCTGACGAACTACGCGATGCTGGAGTACCTGCTCATTCGGCCGGCTGATATCGACCTCTTCGACGGACCGAACGCCGGAACCTGGCGATTCATCGTGATGGACGAAGCGCACGTGTACGACGGGGCGCAGGGAACCGAAGTAGCCCTGCTCATGCGCCGGCTCAAACAACGGGTCGCTCCCCAATCGGCCCTGCAGTGCATCGCGACGTCGGCATCGCTGACCGGGTCAGTGCGCAACGACCCCCGCGGTGAGGCCATGCAATTCGCCGCCAATCTCTTCGACGCTCCCTTCGAGTATCGCGACGACGACCCGGCCCGCCAGGATCTCGTCGAGCCGGTCCGAAAAAGCCATCTGTCCGCCTCAGACTGGCGGCTCTCCGACGACGACCTGCTCGCTTACCGCAGAGGGGCCATGACACCCGCAGACTTCATGCCGCCTGGCTCGGAACTCGCCACGGCGCTGTCGACCGAACAGTCCATCGTGGCGCTCAAAGAAGCGCTCAGCAATGGTCCCGTCGAAGTGCGGGAGTTGCGAGAACGGCTCTGGCCGAACGACCCCCACTCCACCGAGAAACTCGACGCGTTGGTGGAGCTGGGCAGCAGCACAGTGGATGACAGCGGTCATCCCGTCCTCTCTGCGCGCTACCACTACTTCGTGCGTGCCACCGAGGGGGCTTTCGTCAGCTTCAACGACGACGGGCCGCGGATCTTCCTCGGCCGCCACGAAGTCGATCCCGAGACCGGCCGCGCCGTCTTCGAGTTCGGAACCTGCAACCGCTGCGGTGCCGTCCACTTGGCGGGTGAGCGCACCCATCAGGACAAACGCGAGTTCTTCGTACCGTCGAAAAAGGCTGACGCCTCGGTGAACTGGCTCGTCGTCGCCGACGCGCAGGGCGAAGTTGTCCTCGATGAGGACGAACTCATACTTGCCGATGAGGAGCTCAAACCCGCGAAAACCGATCCCACAGCGCGGCAACTGTGCGTGGGATGTGGCGCCCTCAGCGACATCAAATCAGGCCAATGCACATCACCGGGATGCCGCGGCGGCCAGATGCTCAACGTCCGCGAACATCCCCGCGCCACCCGAGTCATGAGCCGGTGCACCGAATGCGGCGCGCAAATGCGCCAGGTGATCCGACGGCTCCGCACCGACGTCAACGCCGCCCCGGCTGTGGTGACCACAGCGCTCTACCAACAGCTCCCGGAGGCCGCCGGCGAAGCGGCCGATCTGGTCGGACGCGGACGAAAACTGTTGATGTTCAGCGACTCACGCCAAGCAGCAGCCTTCGCCGCACCCTATCTCGACCGCACCTACACCCGAATGCTAGAGCGCCACTACATCACTCAGGCGCTGCGCGATCCCGCCGCGGTATTCGGCGACCTCACTGTCAAGGACCTGGCGATCCTGACCCAGGAAAAGGCATCGGAGGCCGGCCACTTCTCCGCGGGAATGGGCAACATCGAAATTACCCAGGCGGTGAACGAATGGATCACCGGTGAACTGATGACGCTGGAAACACGTCAGTCCCTGGAAGGCCTTGGCCTGATGCGCATCGCTCTCAATCCGCGCGTCCCCATTCAGTCACGCGGGCTGACCGCACTGGGTCTGACCGAGGAGGAGGCCTGGGCGCTGCTGAACGAGCTCGTCAAGACTGTCCGACACCAGGGTGCGGTCACCACGCTCGAGCGCGTCAATGTGAAAGACGAGCGCTTCGCTCCCCGTAACACCCGAGTACGGATGCGTTCTACGGGCTCGAACCGGGCCAAGCAGATCATCAGTTGGAGCCCCAGTGGAACGGGCACCACCAACGGCCGTATCACCCTTCTCCGCAAGGTACTGGAGGCCATTGACAGCCCCAAGAGTGCCGACGAGGTTCTGGAAGGCTGCTGGAAAATCATCGAAGCCACCGGCTTCCTGTTGGGCGAGTCGGACCGCACCCTCGGCCAAGTCTTCCAGGTCGACCACTCGAAACTGGTTGTGGCCGAGGGCGTTCACTGCAACTGGTACCAGTGCGATACATGCCGACTGCTGACAGCGTTCTCGGTCCGAAACGTCTGCCCCAACAGTCGCTGCACCGGCAAGCTCGAGGCCTACGAGGTTCCTAACCCCGCAGCGGACAACAATCACTATCGCGTCGTGTACCAAACCATGGCCGACGCACCGTTGAGCGCGCGAGAACACACCGCGCAGTGGAACGCCGAAGAAGCAGCCCATATTCAACGCGAGTTCATCAGCGGGAAGGTGAACGTCCTCTCCTGTTCAACGACGTTCGAACTCGGCGTCGACGTAGGTGACCTGCAGTCCGTCGTCATGCGCAACATGCCACCGAAGACCGCCAACTATGTGCAGCGAGCCGGCCGCGCCGGGCGCCGAGCCGCCTCAGCGGCGCTTGTCGTCACCTACGCGAACCGCTCGGCCCACGACCTGGCCAAGTACCAAGACCCAGTCTCCATGATCGCCGGCCGCATGCGTATCCCGTGGATTCCGCTGGACAACCCGCGCATCGCCCGCAGGCACGCACACTCCATCGCGCTCGCCGCGTACTTCCGGCATCGGGCCGAGCTCCATGACGAGAAGTGGAAGTCGGCTGGCGCCTTCTTCCTACCGGCAGGGGAGAACATTCCCTCTGCGGCCAGCGGAGTGGCTGATTTCCTCAGCCCGATCCCGACCGAGGTCGACAACGCCCTCTTCACAGCGCTTCCCGGCAGCGTTCACGCCGAGGTCGGCATCGATGACGGCAGCTGGGTGGAGCAACTCGTCGAGCTCCTTGGCTCCGTCGAAAAGGAACTCACCGGCGACGTCGTTGCCATCGAGCAACGGATCGAGGAAACGGTCAAAGAACGGAAGTTCGGTCTGGCCAAGAGGCTGGAAGAAACCAAGAGAACGATCACAGATCGAGACCTCCTGGGGTTCCTCGCTAACCGAAACATCCTGCCCAAGTACGGCTTCCCCGTCGACACCGTCGAGCTCAACACGCTCAACGCTGTTGACGCAGTAGGCAGGAAGCTCGAACTTGACCGCGACCTCAGCCTTGCTATCTACGACTACGCCCCGGGAAACCAAGTTGTGGCCGGCGGAAAACTGTGGACCTCCGACGGACTCAGGAAACGGCCCGGCAAAGAGCTTCTGCGGCATCGGTATCGCATCTGTCCCACGTGCGGACGGTTCGAGCAGGGCGCCAACCTCAACGACGATCCGCTATGCCCTAGCTGCCACGAGCCGTTCAAGGCGACCGGCACCCTCGTCATCCCAGAATTCGGGTTCGTCGCGGCGAGCGACGCCCACGATGTCGGCAGCGCCCCGCCCGAACGGCACTGGCATGGCGGCAGCTACGTCGAATCACACGGAGACGAGATCGGGCTCTATAGCTGGTCCGGCCCCACCGGGCTGAAGGTGACGGCGCGCGCCGGAGTGCGCGCCTGGTTGGCCGTCGTCTCAGACGGCAACGGTGAGGGCTTCCAACTGTGCCAATGGTGCTACTGGGCCCGACCCGTCGATCGCGGCAGCCGGCGGCGCAAGCACCACCGACCGGACAACGGAGCCGAGTGCGACGGACCGCTGGAACGGATCTCCCTGGGGCACCGCTACCAGTCCGACGTCGCCGAATTCACCTTCAACGGGGTGCCTTACCTGCGGGACTTCGAGGCAAACTGGTTGTCGTCCCTCTACGCGCTGCTGGAAGGTGCGTCCTCCGCGCTGGAGATCAGCCGCGACGACATCGACGGAGCGCTCTCCTGGACCCCCGAGCACAAACGCAGCATCGTCCTCTTCGACACCGTGCCCGGAGGTGCCGGCTCGGCTAGGAAGATCGCTGAAAACATCGAACTCGTGATGCAGGCGGCGCTGAACAGAGTGAGCGACTGTGATTGCGGGCCGGAAACCTCATGTTACGGATGTCTGAGGACCTACCGAAACGCGCGATTCCATGAGCAACTCTCGCGAGATGCGGCGTTGCAAGTACTCGGGACGAATTCCGAGCCCGTCGCATCAGGCAATATTCGATGATCGCTGCGACCAGAGCATCCTCGTGCGAAATTGCCTCGATCTGCCGGTCGACCCCGACAGGCCACCGCATGGCGGACGATGGAATACAACGTTCTACCGGCAGGGTTGCCAGCCAATCCCGACGTAATGGATGGTCAGCTGGCGAGCTCCTTCTCAACAATGGCCTGCGACCATTAATAGTGGCTTGCGACGCGGGAGGTCGACCCTGCGAACAATTGTTCGACGCCGCCGCCTTGGGGGTGCCGGTGTCAAAGGCGTCGCCCTCGGTTTGCGCTACATATGGCCAGAAGCGTCGGGTGCTGGCAATAAACTCCGGTTCCGAAGGTCCGCGTCAGTTTGCGGTTAGCCTTTGCCAGGGGGATTTCGCGGATGAATGTCCTCTAAACCGACTTACGTGTGGAGGGCGCGCGTGACAGCAGTCGAGATCGTGCCGGGTGACCGAAGCGGCGGCGCGACCACGAGCCACACAATCGTCGTTCCTGCGCTCCAGCTTCTCCTCAAGAAAGTTGGCTGCAAGGCGGACGTAGCCGACTATGAGTCGGCGGTTCTAGAAGACAACCTCCTTGGCAAGGCCACCATCGGTGCGCGGCGAAGGACTCTGCGGTACCTGCGCGAGCTTTATGTCCTCCGCAACGATTCCCTGCTTTTCCGGGCGCTCGGCGACCTGTGGAATGACGACCCCTTAGGTCAGCCCCTATTGGCGGGGCTCTGTGCCCTCGCTCGAGATTCAGCCTTCAGGGCGAGCGCTCCGGCGATCTTTGACTCTGAACCCGGTGACGAGGTTACGAGCGCTGACCTGGCGGAAGCAGTCGCCAAGGCATTTCCCGGGTCTTATGGTGACGCGACGCTAGCGAAGATTGGCCGTAACACCTTCTCGTCGTGGGAACAAACGGGCCACCTCAACTCGATCCCGGGGAATGGGAAGGTTCGGGCCAGGGCTGTGTGCACACCATCGACGACCGCGTTTGCCTTGTTCCTGGGGCATTTGGAGGGGGTGGCTGGAGCGGCTTTGTTCGAGACGTTGTGGGCGCGGGCTTTAGACCGGCCCAAGGCACATCTTCTAGACCTTGCGGTCGTGGCGTCGCAGCGATCGCTGATCGATTTCCGACATAGCGGGGGCATTTCCGAAGTCGGGTTCAGCGGACTGCTTCGTCCAATGGAAGGGCATATGTTGTGAGCCGCGTGGACGATTTGATCGCAAATTATCAGCGATTTGCCCACCTGCCATGGCAGGCGAGTCTCGCTCCCGCTCAGCGCGTTTGGATGGCTGTCTACCCTCCCGAAGACGAGCGCCGCTTGCGGCTGCACCTTCCCGAGTTTGAGACCGCGACAAATGCGGCTGGTCACGACTGGGGGCAGATCGACATCACCAGTCGCTTCGAGGAATGGATGGGAGCGCACGAGTACCGCGACGCATATTTTGCGAATCCAAAGTTGCTTCAGCCTGAGCTCGCCGGGTTCCTTCGAATTCTCGTGAGCGACGTGCGCCAAGAACTCACCACCATGAGCACGCCAAATACGGTGATAGGTCTTGTCGGTGCCGTTGGACTTTTCGGTCTCGGAGAACAGGTGAGGGTTTCTGCACTGGTCGACGGAATCGAAGACCTCATAACTGGAAGGTTGTTGGTGTTTTTCCCGGGCGAAGTGGACCAAAACAACTACCGATTGCTGAATGCGCGCGACGGCTGGAACTACCACGCTGTCCCAATCACTGCAGACAAGGGGGCGATCCTGTGACGCTGACCAATCGCGATGTCTTCGCGGTCGATCCGACCGAACGTGACATTCCAAATCTGGGTGTAGCCAAGGTCAAGAACCCAGAGGACGACGGGGACTGGGCGACTCTTGAGTGGGAACTTAATAGCTTCGTATGCAAGGGCGAGTACAACAAAGGTCTCGACCGCATACTTTCCCAGTATCTAAGCCACCTGGGGCAAGGTGAACAACCCGCTGTCTGGGTCAGCGGCTTCTACGGCAGTGGTAAGTCACACCTGATGCGTGTTCTCGAATACCTCTGGCGAGATTACAAACTCCCGTCGGGAGCCTCCGCCCGCTCACTCACCAATCTGCCGGCTGGTATCGAGAAACATCTGACCGAATTGTCGACGGCCGCCAAACGTGCAGGAGGACTTTGGTCTGCCGCCGGAACACTCGGCTCAGGTGCATCAGGATCCGTTCGGCTTGCCTTCCTTGGCGTGATCTTCGATGCGGCCGGTATACCCCGGCAGTTCGGCCCGGCTCGTCTGGTCCTCTGGATGCGCAGAGAGGAACTTTATTCAGGTGTTCGAGCAGCAGTCGAGGCCGCGGGCAAGGACTTCAACTATGAGCTCCAAAACATGTACGTTTCGCCTGTCTTGGCCCAGGCGTTGATCGATGCCGGCGCCGGGTTTGGCGACAGCCCAGCTGCGGTGAGTAGCGCTCTACAAGTCCAATTCCCATTGGTTGAAGACATCAGCAACGACGAAGCTTTGGATATCTTCGAAGATGTCTTGAGGTTGCAGAGCAATGTGACTGGGAAGCTGCCTCTAACCCTGGTCGTTCTGGACGAGATGCAGCAGTACATCAACGACGACAACAACAAGGCGCTACAGGTTCAGGATCTCGTCGAAGGCTGCTCATCCCGTTACAAGAGCCAAGTGCTCGTGGTCGCGACGGGACAGGCTGCGCTAGCGGCTAATCCCACCCTGCAGAAGCTGATTGACCGTTTCCCAGTGCCCGTTGCCCTATCGGACACCGACGTCGAGACGGTGGTGCGGCAGGTCGTTCTTCGGAAGAAGCCGGACAAAGTGGCCGACGTCGCGGCAGCGCTCGAGAGAGAATCGGGCGAGATCGACAAGCAACTCGCCGGGACGCCTATCGGACCTAAGGGGGCCGATAAAGAGACGATTGTTGCCGACTATCCGCTCTTGCCCACTCGACGCCGGTTCTGGGAACGCGCTCTGCGCGCTATCGACAAAGCCGGTAAGGCAGGTGTTCTGCGAACACAGCTGAAGATCGTGCATGAGGCTGCCCGCAGCGTTGCCGATCAGCCGCTCGGGACCGTAATCGGAGGCGACTTCGTATTCCGTTCGGAATCAGCCAGCATGCTGCAGAGTGGGGTGCTCTTAAAGGAGATAGACGAGCTAATCCGCGGTCTTGCTGACGGTTCCGCTGACGGTGAACTCAAATCGCGAGCCGCCGCTCTAACATTCCTAATTTCCCAACTGCCGCGGGAGGGAGTGGGTGATGTCGGAGTGCGCGCGACGGCGCCTGTTCTTGCTGACCTTCTGGTCGAAGATCTAGCAACCGACGGCGACAGGCTCCGCAAGGATGTTCTCCGGATCATGGAGGAACTGGTCGAGCAGGGCCGGGTGATGAAAGTTGGCGACGAGTACAGTTTGCAAACCGCCGAGGGTGCCGACTGGACAAGAGACTTCAACCAGCGCCGCGCATCGATAAGCGCTGAAACTGCCCGAATGTCTTCCCTGCGTAACGAATGGTTGTAAGTCGTGGTCGACACAGAGTTGGCCGGCCTGAAACTAGTTCAGGGGAAGAGCAAGACGCCTAGGAAATTGACCCGCCATTGGGGAGACGATCCGCCAGCAACCGATGGCAGCACCGTGCCGGTGTGGATTCGCGACGAGTGGGCGGTGGCAGAGGGAAAGGTGAGAGAGGCGGCTTCTGCCGCGGGAAGCGACAGCGAAATCGTATTCGTACTGCTGCCGCGGATGGACGCTGGGGCTATTGCAGATGCGATAGCTACCTATGCGGCCGCGACGGACACGGTAACGCAGCGTCCTGAGCCGCAGACGGGCGAAGGTCGACAAGCCAAGCAAGGCATACAGTCTCGAATCGAAGATGTCCGGCAGCGATTGCAGTCCCTCTTCGCAGGCGTGGTCGCCAACGCGAGAGTTTTCCAAGGTGGCGGAAACGAGCTGGTTGCAAGCTCTTTGCGGGAGGGTATGGAAACCGCAGCGAACAATGCTTTGGTCCGACTTTTCCCTAAATTCAACGTCGCCGATGACCCGTCGTGGAGCAAGGTCATCGCCAAAGCGCGCGACGGTGCGCCTGATGCTCTTACGGTGGTCGGCTGGCAAGGTGAAGTTGTCGCGAACCCCGTGTGTAAAGAGGTTTTGTCACGTACTGCCGGTTCGGGCACAAAGGGGATGGATCTCCAACGAGATTTGGGAGAAGCGCCCTTCGGCTGGCCCAAGGACGCGATAGATGGCGCCCTTCTCGCGCTCATAGGCAGCGGGAACATCCGCGCTGAGCGCGATGGCCATCCAGTCGACGGCGCGAGCGGACTTCCGGCTACTCAGATTGGTAAGGCAACTTTCTTCAAAGAGGACGCCCCGCCGAGTACGGCGGAGCGCCTTGCTGTTCGAGGTCTTCTCGAAGCGGCGAAGGTGCCCTACGTGGCCGGAAAAGAGGTTGCTGCGATCAGCGGACTTGTGCAACATCTACGCGAGCTCGCTTCGCGCGCCGGCGGATTGCCTCCGTTGCCTGAACCACCCAGCACTTCGGAGATTGATGCGATAGCTGAACTGGCCGGGAACCAACAGGTTCGTATGGTGGCGCAACACGCCCCACAGTTACGCCAAGAGATCGCCGCTTGGTCTGCCGCTGGTCAGCAACGAGCCGACCGTGAGGCGGAGTGGGACACACTTGAGCGGCTCTTGCGCCACGCGGCTTCCCTCGAGCTAACTGAATCAATCAAGATTCAGCGCGACGCGATCATGGCTGATCGTCTGCTTCTTCACTCGCCGAATCCTTTGGCACCACTCATCGCCGCGCTATCGGATGGTCTGCGAGCGGCCGTAGTCGACGCCGTGAATGCAGTCGGCAACGACCAGGCGAGCGGCCGCGCAGCCATCGAGAGTTCGCCTGACTGGCAGCAACTTGAACAGGTTGACCGCACTCAAATCCTCACCGCCGCAGGACTTGATGCCGCCACTGCTATATCCGTCGGTTCCACGGCTGAGTTGCTGGATGCCCTCGATAACACGTCGTTGACCGCGTGGATCGAGCGCCGCCAAGCGATCCCGGCGAAGGTGATGGCAGCGCGTGCTGCCGCGGCCAAAAAACTGGCGCCCAGTTCCGTCAGTGTCCAAGCGCCGGCCGCCACTCTTCGCACCGAAGCTGAGCTCGATGCCTACCTTGCCGAGTTTCGGGCGGAACTCATGGGGCATCTCGCCAATGGCGAGACGATCGTCATCTAAGGGGATCCGACACGTGCCGATACTTACCTCCGAGCAGCGTAAGTTGCTGGAAGACGCCTGTGTCAATGGCCGCAGCGCGGCAGAGCAGGCCGTTCGAGCTGCATTCATTTCTCTAGCAATAGCTGCCGAGCGACCTCCCGGCCATCTCAACGACGAGGGTAGACAACTCCGCCGTGGCCTGCGGGCCAAAGCCCGGCAACTCGGCGATCAAGGTGAAAACTTCGACCTGCTGGGGGCCGAATGCGCCTACGAACAATGGCACCGATTGTTGTTCGCCCGCTTCCTCGCCGAGAACAACTTGCTGATACACCCCGAGTATCGAGCACCGGTGACGCTTGCGGATTGCGAGGAACTCGCCGAGTCTCTCGAAGAACCAGACGGCTGGTCCGTAGCTGCGCGTTTCGCAGCCGAAATTCTCCCAGGCATATTTCGGCTTGACGACCCATGCGTGAGGTTGCGGCTTGCGCCCGAGGGCAGGCTGTCCCTCGAAAGCATCGTCGCGAACCTTCCTCGGGAAGTCTTCGTTAGCGACGACGCCCTCGGCTGGGTCTATCAATACTGGCAGAAACTCAAGAAGGACCAGGTCAACGCCTCAGAACGGAAAATCGGTGGCGCCGACCTTGCCCCAGTGACCCAGCTATTTACTGAGCATTACATGGTTCGATTTCTCTTGGAAAACACCCTGGGTGCATGGTGGGCAGCGCGGCATCCTGGGAGCCCGCTAATCAAGGAATTCGAGTATCTCTGTGTAGATGGAAATGGAAGTCCGGCGGCCGGGTCCTTTGCGGACTGGCCCGATCGCGTTGCCGATGTAACGGTCATGGATCCGTGCTGTGGATCTGGACACTTCCTTGTCGAAGCATTCTCGATGTTGTGGCAAATGCGAGCCGAAGAAGAAGGGCTTGCGGACATCGACGCTCAGGACGCTGTCTTGCGGGGCAATCTCTTCGGACTCGAACTTGATCCGCGCTGTGTTCAGATAGCGATGTTCACGGTCGCGCAAGCAGCATGGAAGCAGGGGGGAGGATGGCGGGTACTACCTGCGCCTAACATTGCTTGTTCAGGAATCCCCGTCAATGCGCCTGTGGAGGAGTGGAAGGCACTTGCGGGCGGGAATAGCCAATTAGAGAATGCACTCGTTCGGCTTCACGTTCTTTTCCGTGACGCTGACAGTCTTGGCAGCCTTATTGATCCCAAGCGGGCAGTCGAAATTGTCGACTCGACTGGCCTGCAACAATCATTCGAGGATGTCGACTGGGAAGCAGTCGCGCCGATAATTGTCGCGGCCGCCACCCGTGAACGTCACGATCCCGCTGCGGCCGTTCTGGGAGGCGATGCGGCCAGCATTGCACGAGCAGCCGACTACTTATCTGACCGCTATACGCTGGTCGTAACTAACCCACCGTTCCTCGTGAAGACCCGGTTCGGCGAGACGCTACGCGAGTTCATTGAAGTCAGATATCGAGACTGCGGCGGCGACTTAGCTTCAGCCTTTGTGTCGAGGTGCCTCGCCATGACCGAAGAGAATGGCGCGGCTGCGACGGTCAGCACGGAGAACTGGTTAACTCTGAGTAGTTTTACTCATTTTCGCGAGCGACTAATCGAGACGGCTTCTATCCGTTCTCTCAGCTGGCTCGGAGATTCTGCCTTCTCCTCAAACATGATCGGAACCCGTGTTCGCGTTGTTCTTTCTCTAATCATGAATACTCGTCCAAAAACCGGTTCGGCAATTGCGATTCGGGACGTATCGGGTGCGTCGACCGTCGAACATAAGGCGCGTGCGCTCAAGGGCTCTGCACTTCCGGCCATCGTTCAATCACATTATCGGCGGAACCCCGACTGTAGATTTACGCAGCGCATAATGGAAGGTACGTCTCTATTGGGCGATTTTGTCGACTCATCGCAGGGGATCTGCACTGGCGACTATGCGCGATTTGGGCGCTACTTCTGGGAGTTGCCAACAATCTCGAGTGGATGGGAAAGGCAGCAGTCATCCCCAAAGGATCACGGATTGTTCTCTGGTAGATCAAAGATCTTGAGATGGGAGGGGGGCGCTGGCGAGCTAATTGAATTTATTCGGTCGAGACTCGGGGAGGGTGCCGAGTCGGCTTGGGTCCGCGGTCTGCAGTTTCGCGGTAAACAGGGCGTTGCCGTGATGCAAGCCGGCAATCTGAAGGCCACGCCATTCAGCGGGGATCTATTCGATGACAACACTGTGGTCTTGGTTCCTCGCGACCAGCAGTGGCTGCCAGCACTCCAAGCCTATGTAATGTCCGGAGAGTTCGAAAAAAACGTCCGCTTGTTGGTGGGTAACCTCAAGGTGGCAGATCGAACTATGTTGAAGGTTCCATTCGATGTAGACCGCTGGCTCAAGGTGGCCGAAGAGCGCTTTCCGAATGGTTTATCGGAGCCGTGGTCGGATGATCCAACCCAATGGCTCTTCAACGGACGCCCGGAGTCTTCCAGAGCCCCATTGCACGTGGCTGTAGGGCGATTGATTGGCTATGAATGGCCAGCGCGGCAGTTCGGGCTGGACGAATTGGACGCCTTCGCCGACGCTGACGGCATAATGTGCCTTCCCTCGGTGGCAGGTGAAGCACCCGCTGCGGACAGGCTTCAACACTTGATTGCGACTGCCTTCGGTCCAACCTGGTCCCCTGGGAAGGTGGCGGAACTGCTCGAAGCAACTGGTAGCAAGAAGAAGAACTTAGATCAGTGGCTTCGGGATGATTTCTTCAAGCAACATTGCACGCTGTTCGCGAACCGCCCTTTTGTGTGGCACATTTGGGATGGTCGGCCTGACGGGTTTGCTGCACTCGTCAACTACCATCGGCTCGATCGAAAGACCCTCGAGAAATTGACGTACACCTATCTCGGGGACTGGATCGAGCGTCAACGGGCGGAAATGCGGGAAGAAGTGGCCGGAGCAGAAGCCCGGCTGTCAGCAGCGAATCAGCTCCGCAAAAAGCTTGAGCTTGTGCTCGACGGCGATCCGCCGTACGACATCTACGTTCGCTGGAAGTCGCTTGCCGATCAACCGATCGGTTGGGACCCCGATCTAAACGACGGAGTGCGAGTAAATGTGCGTCCGTTCGTCGAAGCTGCCGTCCTCCGCGCGACGTTCAACATCCACTGGAAGACGGATCGTGGGAAAAACCCCGACGGCTCTGAACGGCTGAATGATCGCCATATCACGATTGCTGAGAAGCGTGCAGCACGAGGGGATTTGCCATGAGCGAGGAGGTCCTCGACTGCCTAGCCCGCGCGCTCGACCAAGCGGCAAGCTTCGACGGCAATATTCACGTACAACCGATTGCAGTCCTGTGGCCTGACAAAGACCGCCAGTGGGAATCAACGGTCGAACTGCTCCGAACGCGGCGGCGTGTTCTCACACTTGGCCCCTACGATCCGGGGTCAGGCAGTGGCCCGGCGCTTTGGATCAGATGTGTTGTGGAAGCGACTGTTTCGATAGATGCTCCGCAAGGGATTCCCATCATCTATATGCCGGGCGTGACACGCGATGACCTTCGCAACGTGGATGCGAACAATCAGACGCTAGCGCCTTTAGCTCCGCTGCAGCACAAGGCCCAGTGGTTTGCTCAGTCCAGTGGCAAAGACTGGACTGCACGTGCACTCTTGATCAATAGGGAGCGGGGACTAGGACTCAATGTTGCCGGCGACGACGGGACAATGCAGGCCCTGCTGGCAGGAATGCATCAACTTGCAAAGCAGCCGCTTTCCTATTTAGAGGGCCGGTATCTCGATGCAGTTTTTCTCAACGGTCTGCTCAACCCGGATCCCGTTAGAAGGTTGCTGAGGTGGATCAGCGACCCGAGCGCTGTGGAGCAGGAGTTGAAAGGCGCCGTATGGGACGCCTTCGTGTCACAGTGCAAGTCGGATTTTAACTTGAACCCGTCTGCAGCCGGAGTGATCGAGGCGGCCCGCAAGCTAGGCCAAGCAGAAGGAGCTTGGCAGCGGGTGTGGCAGCGATTTCGGGAGTCGCCGACCGACTATCCGGGCATCCCTGGTCGGCTACGTGAGGCAAAACCAGCGGAACTCTTCACGCCATCCAACGGTCTGGCGTGGCCGCAGGATAACGACGCCGCCGAGGATCAACTCCGGGCCCGCCTGCTCGACCTTGTTGCTCTCACGCCATCTGGTGCGCGCGGCGAGGTTTCTCGCCTTGAGGAGGAATACCGCCAATGGCGTGGTTCGGTTTGGGCGCAACTGGGACATTCACCCCTAGCGCTCGCCCTTGAACACCTAGCAGAGCTTGCTGAAAGGTGCCATCCACTGCCTATGGCAGCTTCTGTGGGAGAACTTCGCCAGGCTCACATGACAACAGGGTGGAAGGTCGATCTCGCCGCCCTGCGGACGCTCAATGAGGTCACTGAGGAACGCGATCTGAAGGCAGTAGCGGCGGCCTTGGAGTCGATATATAGACCGTGGCTCGAAGCTGGTGCGAAGGCGCTCCAGAGTGCGGTGGGTCCCGAAGCCAATTCCGGAACCTATCTCGCGGAGTCCACACCTAAATTGTCAGTCGGCCAAATCGCCATATTCGTTGATGGCCTCCGACTTGATGTCGCCCAATTGCTCAGTGAGAAGCTGGAAGGCGCCGGAGCGAATGTCACCCTGGATGTTGGGCTGGCAGCGTTGCCGACCGTCACGCAAACCTCTAAGCCTGCGCTTGCACCCATCGACCAGTCATCTCTCGGTCCCGGACAATTGTTGGATGCCTGCCGAGTCTCGAGCGGAGCATCAGCAGGCGCTCAGGTGGTGAGATCCTTGCTTTCCGAAGTGGGCGTTCAGGTACTCAATTCCCAAGAGACAGGAGATCCTTCTGGGAAAGGTTGGACCGAAGCCGGTGAGATCGACCATAAAGGACACGATGCCGGCGTTCGGTTGGCGCGTGAGATTGATGAGGAGGTGACGCGGATCGCCCGACGGACTCGGGAGCTATTGGACGCCGGATGGTCGGTGGTGACTATCGTCACCGACCATGGGTGGGTCCTTTTGCCCTCTGGACTTCCGAAGAACGATGCTCTGCCCGTTGCGGCGACCGTCACGAAGAAAGGGCGTTGCGCGCGCCTGAAGGACGGTGCCACGGTGGATGTTCCGACAGTGCCCTGGTACTGGGACAAAGATGTTCGAATCGCCATCGCCCCCGGACTTACATGCTTTGAGGCAAACCAAACCTATGAGCACGGCGGCGTCAGCCCTCAGGAATGTTTCGTTCCGAGACTCACTGTCACCGCCTCGGCGTCAACGGTTACTTCTCGTGCCGAGATCACCAGCATCAAATGGCGAGGCCTATCGCTTGTTGTCGAGTTCGCCGATTTGCCTGATGGCGCTACGGTCGACTTGCGTTGCCACGCGGGCGACGCCACATCGAGTATCGCTACTGTTGCTCGTTTGACTGGCGGGACTGGCAAGGTGATTCTCCTCGTCGAAGATGACGATTTGGAAGGCCAAGAAGCCCAGCTCGTTGTAGTCGACGCTGACGGTTCAGTTCTTCTCCAACGCGAAACCCTGGTTGGACAGAATCGATGACCGAACTTGACGATCTCGATCGGCTCGCGTCAGAAGCGTTCGAGGGCTATCTGGTTAAGAAAGACCTAGCGCAGCAGTTCCGCGGACAATATCCAGTGCCAACGTACGTCGGCGAGTTTCTCCTCGGCCGCTATTGCGCCACAACTGATCCCGAGGAGATCGCGGTCGGACTGGAAATGGTGCAGCGGTCGATGAAGGAACGTACCGTCCGCGCGGGTGAAGAAGAGCTTTTTAAGCACCGTGCCCGAGAGGAGGGCCGCGTCAAAGTTATCGACTTAATCCGGGCCCGGTTGGATGCCAAAGTCGACGCATACAAGGCTGAACTGCCTAGCTTGCAGCTCAACGACATCCACATCTCGGCAGAGCTCGTTGACAAGAATCAGCGGATGCTGACTGGGGGTTTCTATGCTGAGGTGACTCTCGAGTACATCGCCGCGCTCGCTCAGCAACAGGGCGGGCAGCCGTTCCGAGTCGAGGCAATTCGTCCGATCCAGATGTCTACGCATGACGCACTGGGTGAATTCTGCGCAGGTCGTAGACGCTTTAGCCTAGAACAGTGGAGGAACCTGCTTCTGCGCAGTGTTGGGTTCGCGCCTGAGCGTTTTTCGCCGAGGGAGCAGGACGTCCTTCTCCTGCGGATGGTTCCGTTCGTTGTGAACAACTACAACGCCGTTGAAATCGGTCCCCGCGGCACAGGCAAATCGCACCTCTTTCAACAGATTTCGCCGTATGCGCACCTGGTTTCAGGAGGCAAGGCAACCATCGCAAACATGTTCGTGAATATGAACACCGGACGCCGCGGATTGGTGGCGCAATATGACGTGATCTGTTTCGACGAGGTGTCCGGAATTTCCTTCGACCAGAAGGAAGGAGTCAACATCCTCAAGGGCTATATGGAGTCTGGGGAATTTAGTCGTGGCAAGGAGTCGATTCGTGCGGACGGCGGAATCGTCATGGTTGGGAACTTCGACGTCGACGTCTGGCACCAGCTCCGTACGGGCCACCTGCTGCAACCTTTACCTAAAGAGATGCGCGATGACACCGCTTTCATGGACCGAATCCATGCTTACATTCCGGGCTGGGATGTCCCGAAGCTTGATCCGAGCTACTTCACTGACCACTTCGGGTTCGTAAGCGACTTCCTCGCAGAGGTCTGGAGTCGGCTGCGTCGAGCCCCGCGCCTCGACGCTATTCAGGGTCGGCTCCAATGGGGGAAGCAGCTCAGCGGCCGTGATCGAAAGGCGGCCAACAATACCGTTGATGGACTCTTGCGCCTGCTCTATCCGGATGTGGAGATGGCAGTACCCGATGAGTTCATTTCCTGGGCCGCCACTATCGCTCTGGAGTCACGCCGGCGCGTCAAAGAAGCTCAAGCTTTCATCGGTGCCGATGAGTTCGGAAATACGGATCTGTCCTTCAGCGTCGGCGGCGGCCCGGAGACCGTTGTGTTCTGCGAGGAGTCTCTAAGGTATCGCGCGCAGCGCGACAGTGAGCTCCAGGAAGAGAAAGCGCCCGCGCACAGGGGTGCCGACAAGAGCGAGTCGTTGCCGGTGCCCGACTCTTCGGAAGTAATCGCGGGCACACCGTCGCACGACTACGTCATTGGTGATGTGATCGGTGGTCGTTTTGAGGTTGAGGAAGTACTCGGTAGTGGTGGCTTTTCCAAGGTCTATCGCGTTCGCGATATCGTCGAGGGCGAGCAGCGTGCGCTGAAGCTATTCGACAGTGCCGCAGGGTATGAGGCCGTGCGACGTGAAATTAGTGCACTCCGGAAAGTCGACCACCCGAACGTCGTCAAAGTTATCTGGGCCGACCGTACCGACCGCGGCGAGTGGTACCTGGTTATGGAGTACATCCAAGGGGAGTCTCTCGCAGAGTACGTTACGGGGAAAAAACAGTTGCGTGACCGTGAGTCCATCGACGTAGCGCTTGACGTTCTCGATGCCCTTGCAGCGATCCACCCGGACGCCGAGCGCCTCGCCGAGTTGGATCGAAAGAAGCTTGAAGGTGATATCAGCGCCGAAGAGTACGACGAGTTGATGGCGCTTCATGAAAATGCGCTTGTGCATCGCGACATCAAGCCTCACAACATCATGCTTACAAGATCTGGCGCGAAGCTGCTGGACTTCAACATCGCGTCGCGTGTTGGTGACCCGGTGATGACTGTTTCGGGTACGCCGCCCTATCAGCCACCAGACGCAGAGTTGACTCGCTGGGACGTATCCCCCGACCTTTTCGCGGTGGGCGTCACACTGTACGAACTGCTCTGCGACGGGCAGCACCCCTACCCTAACGCCCGCCCAACACGAGATGTGGATCCACGAGATCCCCGGCAATTCCGCCCAGACCTGAGCGCCGAGCTGTCGGACTTTCTCGTGAAGGCCTGCGGTCACGAACGCAATTTGCGGTTTCAGACCGCGGCCGAGATGAGGACGGCACTCCTAGCTGTTCGGGGGTAGCGCGCGCAGGAATCGGGAGGGGATCGTTTGAATCAGCGCCTGATCACACCGTCGAAAATTACCGCCTGGTTGGACTGCGCGCACTATTTGACGCTGCGCTACAACCCCAAGGGTGCCATCAACGATGCTCGCCGCACCGTCGCCGAACTCGCCAAGGTCGGCAAGTGAGCGAGAACTGCAACCGTCGGTCGCCGAGGTCCGCCATCTCGTCGAGCAGGTCCGACGCCTGGCGAGCTGATCGACAAATCGTGTCGGTGGTGAGTTCTACCCTGTAGACCATGCTGTTGCTTGACAACGTTGTCATTTACAGCGCCTCCGACCTCGCGGCCGCGGCGCGCTGCGAGTACGCGCTGCTGCGTATTTTCGACTCCAACCTGGGGCGTGGCCCCAAGGTGGTCGCCGACGATGACTTGCTCGCCCGCACCGCGAAGTTGGGCGACGAGCATGAGCGGCGCCACCTCGAGCAGTTGCGCGCCCGCCTTGACCAGATTCCCACGATCATCCCGCGGCCGCCCTACACCCACGAGGCACTGACTGCCGCGGTGGACGCGACCCGGGAAGCGGTCCAGCGGCGTGTGCCCGCGGTCGTGCAGGCAGCGATGTTCGACGGTCGGTTCCTCGGCTTCGCCGACTTTTTGGTGCTCGACGGCGACGCCTACCGGCTGCGTGACACCAAGCTCGCCCGCTCGGTCAAAGTGACCCCGCTTCTGCAGTTGGCCGCTTACGCCGATGTCCTGGGGCGTGACGGCGTGCCGATCCACGACGGTGTCGAGTTGGCGCTGGGCAACGGCGCGGTGGTGTCCTATCCGGTCGGTGAGTTGTTACCGGTGTACCGGTCGCGTCGGTATGCGTTGCAGGATCTACTCGACCGGCACTACGCCGGCGGCGAGGCGGTCCGATGGGGTGATGAGTCGGTGCGGGCGTGCCTGCGCTGCCCGGAGTGCCAGGTGCAGATCGAAGCCACCCACGATGTCCTTTTGGTGGCAGGCCTCCGAATCACCCAGCGCGCCAGGCTGATCGACGCCGGCATCACCACGATTAACCAGCTTGCGGAGCACCGGGGAGCGATCGCCGGGCTGGCCGATACCGCATCCGAAGCTCTCGAACTGCAGGCCCGCCTGCAAACGTCACGTTCTGTCGGTGACGAACCGCCCTACGAGGTCGTCAAACCCAAGGCGCTGTCAGGCTTGCCGCCCGCCAGTCCCGGTGATCTGTTCTTCGACTTCGAAGGCGACCCGTTGTGGACCGAGGACGGCCGATCCTGGGGCCTGGAATATCTGTTCGGGGCGCTCGACGCAGACGTCTCCTTCGAACCGATTTGGGCCGACGACCGGTTCCAGGAGCGCCAGGCGCTGCGCAAGTTCCTCGACGTGGTCCGGGAGCGGCGCGAAAAGTACCCGGGCATGCACGTCTACCACTACGCCAACTACGAGAGGGCTGCACTGCTCAGGCTGGCCGGCACTTACGGTGTCGGCGAGGAGGAGGTCGATGACCTGCTGCGTGCGAACGTCTTCGTCGACCTGTACCCGATCGTGCGCAGCAGCATTCGTGTCGGAACATCGGCCTACGGCCTGAAAGCGCTCGAACCGCTCTACATGGGCGAGGAACTGCGGACTGGTGACGTCACCACCGCGTCGGACTCGATCGTCAAGTACGCCAGATACGGCGAGCTACTGAGCCAGGCCGACGCCGATGCAGCGGCGGAGGTTCGCGCCGGGATCGAGGATTACAACCATTACGACTGCCGGTCGACCCGCGGGCTGCGCGATTGGCTGCTGGCCCGGGCACATGAGCATGACGTGACCTACCGGGAGCCGCCGCCACCGAAGGAGAAGACCAAGGACCCGATCGACGACGACGACACCGCCCGGGCGTTGATGGGTTTCGCCGGTGATGAACTCGGACAGCGCACACCCGAGCAGCAGGCGGTCGCGATGATCGCCGCAGCCCGGGGTTTCCACAAGCGCGAGGACAAACCCTATTGGTGGAACCACTTCCAACGGATGGACTACCCGATCGACGAATGGGCCGATACCTCGGGGGTGTTCATCATCGAGGGTGTCGAGGTCGAGGAGGAGTGGCGGGAACCCCAAGGGCGGGAGAGGAAGCCGCGGCGGCAGCTGCGGCTGCGCGGGGTGCTGCAATCCGGGGATCTCAGCGATGGCCTGACAGCACTGTATGGAGATCCGTCGCCCACGTCGCTGCCTCAGCACTCCAACGGACGCGCCTGCAATGGCGTCAAGGTCGTCAGCGTCGACGACCCATCAGCTCCGACCGAGATCGTCGTTACCGAGACGGGAGTCGGGGACGGCAACGAGATCCATGCCGAGCTACCCTTCGCCCTCACGCCTCCGGCCCCGATCGGGACGAAAAAGCTCAGGACCGCGATCGACGCGATCGCCACAGAGGTCAAAGCCGGACTCCCGCAGCTGCCCGAAAGCAGCTACTTCGACATCCTCACCCGCCGCTCACCGCGGACACGCTCCGTGGAGGCACTTCCGCGCAGCGGAGACGACATCGCCGACATCACTGCTGCGGTTCTCGACCTCGACCGCTCCTATCTCGCTGTGCACGGCCCGTCAGGATGCGGCAAGACTCATACCGCGGCCCGGGTGATCGCAAACCTGGTCAACGACCACGGTTGGAAGGTGGGTGTCGTCGCGCAGTCGCACAGTGTGGTGGAAAACCTGCTGGACAAAATCATTGAGGCCAAAGTAGATCCGTTGCGCGTTGGCAAGAAGGTCAAAAAATCACAAGCGCGGACCTGGCAACCAGTCGACGAGGGGCAGTATCCTGCCTTCATTGCTGAGCCCAGTGGTTGCGTGATCGGCGGCACTGCATGGGATTTCGTCAACCCCGCTCGCGTTCCACCCGCGAGTCTGGACCTGTTGGTCATCGAAGAGGCCGGCCAGTTCTGCCTTGCCAACACCATCGCCGTCTCGTCCGCGGCGCGGAATCTTCTGCTGCTCGGCGATCCCCAGCAGCTTCCTCAGGTGACCCAAGGCACGCACTTCGAGCCGGTCGATCAGTCGGCACTGGGGTGGCTGGTCGACGGCGCTCCCATCCTCGATCCGTCGCTCGGCTATTTCCTCGCGCAATCGTGGCGGATGCACCCCGCCGTGTGCGACCCGGTGTCGAGACATTCCTACGGCGGGCGGCTCGCGTCCTACGAGGAGCGCACCGCGGCCCGCCGACTGGTCGGACGAGAACCGGGAGTCCACGAGGTCCTGGTCGAGCATGACGGAAACTCGACCGACAGCGTCGAGGAAGCCGACCGCATCGTCGCCGAGATTCAGGGACTGCTGGGCTCGCAGTGGACCGATGAAGACGGAAGCCGACCTCTCGGGCAGAGTGACGTACTCGTCGTGGCCGCCTACAACGCACAGGTAAAGACGATCCGGCGCCAGCTGAAGATAGCCGGTCTTACCCGCGTTCAGGTCGGCACGGTGGACAAATTCCAGGGCAGGGAAGCGCCAGTGGTGTTCTTCTCCCTTGCCGCGTCGTCGACCGAAGATGTGCCGCGCGGGATCTCGTTTCTGCTCAACCGCAACCGCGTTAACGTCGCTGTCAGCCGGGCGAAGTGGGCGGCCTACGTCGTTAGGTCTCCGCGTCTGACCGATTACCTGCCGGCCAGTCCGGCAGGCTTGGTTGACCTGGGTGCGTTCTTGGCGCTGACTGAAAGAAGTGTTGGGGCACGGTTCTGAGTCCTGCACCTTCATCCCCAGGTTGATCCGGTGGCCCACCGACAAACCTTGTTCGAATGAATCCCTGTCCGCCGCCGCTCGGCCGTTGCACACTTGTCCTGTGCAGCGGGAGGAATTTCTGGAAAGGCTTGCTTCGCTGCGCATGGCTCCCCGCGGCCGCGGGGAGCGCTATCCGCACAAACCGCTGCTCATGCTGTGGCTGCTCGGGCGGATGCAGCAGCACGGCACCTCGGCCTGTAGGTACGAGGAGGCTGAGAAGCCCGTCAGCCGATTGTTGGACGATTTCGGGCCGCCGTCGAAACAGCGGTACCGGGCCGCTATGCCGTTCGTGCATCTGGAATCCGACCTCTGGGAGATCAGTGGCGACTACGGCGCGCCACTGACGGACACCAGGGCTTCGCTCTGCCGCGCCCACGCCACCGGTCGGCTCCGCCCAGAGGTCGAAGAGCTCCTCCGCAAGGATCCTGCGCTGATCGCCGAGTCCGCCCGCTTGCTGATCGACCTGAACTTCACCCCGACCTACCTGGACCCCATCTGCGCTGACGTCGGTCTGGACCTTCAGGCCGCCGAGGACGCGGCCTGGCGCCCTCGCAAGCTGTCCCGCCCTGCCCGGCGCGCCGGCTTCCGCAGCGAGGTGCTGCACGGCTGGCGCAACCGCTGCGCCATG
>Ga0114919_10000591_pt1 | contig 28399 bp, 33 predicted proteins | sample BlataG_FD_88682 | JGI IMG/M metagenome (GOLD analysis project Ga0114919, IMG submission 88682) | Deep subsurface microbial communities from Black Sea to uncover new lineages of life (NeLLi) - Black_00105 metaG | ecosystem: Environmental > Aquatic > Marine > Oceanic > Sediment | place: Atlantic... | reverse complement strand
TTTTTTACGTTTTGAAGGCCCTGCCTCCTTTTTCCAAACCCGGAAAATAATAGGAGGTTTCTGGTCCCCCCCCCCCCCTATATTGCTGTTATGAAGAAAGTTCAAGAAGGAACATTTCTCTAATGACTTACCTTCACCCCAATATTTATACGGTATAAACAAATTCAGGTTGTCGCTGGACCTGGGAGGGGGCATGCTCATCAAGCAGCAGCCACCCTAGTCAAACCCCTACACAATCACCCTTCGGCTCCTTTGCTCCTTATTCGCCACATTGAAGAAACTATTGCTTCAATCATCTCTAAATATTGTACAACATTCCATTACCATACAACAGAAGCTACCTTGTCTTGTGTCAAAAACACTACTTGTCCAAAATTTCATAGCGATAATGTTGAAATGCGCCTTCTCTTCACTTTTGTGGGGAAAGGCACTGTTTTGGTTGAGAATTGGAACATTGATCGCTACAGACTCAATAAGCTGCCACGTGGAGATAAATGTGGGTTCTCTGCAATTAAAGACCACGGGTGTATATTTTCTTCTCTCCCTGGGGAGGCTGTGTTGCTGAAAGGCCATCAGTGGGCTGGAGCCCAGGGGCAGGCTGCTATCCACAGATCTCCAGATGGAGTGAATGATTCGAATCCTCGTCTTCTTTTGAAATTAGATCCTGGGAGGAGCAAATCTCTCCACTATGGGGAAAGAGTTTTAGACAGAATCTGTCAAGATAAGTGTTGCAGTCTATAATAATAACAAGTCATGACTCTGGTGGTGTGGTGCTGCTCAATCTGTAAAACTCAAGCGAAATCAACTTCTCTCTTGTTCCTTGGATAAATATATGTTGCTTTAGGGTCGGCTTCTGGTACTTATCTACACAAACTAGATATCTTGAGAGAGAGATCCACATATCTCAACAACATTTGGATGGTTTCATTTTAGAACAATTTCCTTGCATTTTCATCTTTTTACACAACATTTGTTTTCTACAACTAAAAGTTTCATCTCATTCACTGCCCTCACCCGCTATTCTTGTTGCTATTGTTATTATTATATTATTGTTTTTCGTTGTTGTTGCCCTTATTTGAGCTTGGAGCCACTCCCATTGCTTGAGCCAGGGCACTGATTGCTGCCAAATTCAGACCAGGAGGAAGGCCAGGCGGTGTCGTCCCTGCTCCTGGCAACTGTTGCTGGTGGTGATGGGGTGGTGGTGGTTGACGATGCTGCGGTTGTTGTCGCTGTATCTGCATTGGAGCACTCCTTCTATCCGGGTGCTGTCTGTTATGCTGATGCCGATCTTGGTGTGGGTGACCGCCTCTTCCTCCTCTCCCTCCACCACCTCCACCTCCTCCCGTTCCTCTCCGCATACCCATCCCCCCTGATCCAGGTGGTGAGGGTGGAGGAACCCCTACTGCTATTCTCTGCGGTAGAGGAGGCACAGTCGCCTTCACAGGTCGTCTAAAACCCATTGCAGGCATCCACCCTCTCTTATGTATCGCCACCAACAACAACTCATCCTCCTCCAGAGATGCAGGCACCCCCGTACCATTATTAATAGTATTATAAAGCCCAGTCCCACTGGCATCTCTCAACAAAGCCTCTGCCAGCAACCCTGGTGGAACGAGATATGCTTCAGAGTTCGACCACTCTTGCATAGTAATAACCCCCACTTTCTGAGCTCGGGAGTAGTATGAAATCAAGTCGTAAAACATTTCTCTATTTGCAGCAGTGGCTGCTTCCGGAGGGGCTGGTTTCATGATGCCCATTGTGACTGTTCTACTTCTTGAGTTGCGTAGGTCGTACAAAAATGTTTCTACTTGTTGTGGGTTGAGTTTGCCTTTTATTTCTACATGACCACGTTCTCCCAACAAACCAGCCAGGTCGGCGCTGCCGGCGAGAGCGTCGACGGTGAGGAGAAGGAGGCCGGAATCGGGGACGTCAACGAAGCCTTGCCAGATGGCTGGAGCTAGGGCAAAAGGATCGGGGGCTGGGAGGAAGAGGTGGCTGTACTTGCCTGCTTCCTTGTTACTTGGAACACCACCACCACCACCACCAGCAGTAGGAGGAGGAGGAGAGGGAGGAGGGCCTACTACTATCGGAACAGCAATTGGATCATATTCATCATCGACATCATCATCATCATTATTATTATTATTATTGCCACCGCCGATAATGTCGAATGAAAACTCTTTATCTCCTCCTCCTTCACCCTTACCACCACCAGTCTTCTCTCCTCCTTCTGTCGATGTTAATTTAATTGGCTCGAATTCCACCTTGGGAGCACTCTTGGTAACCTCCTCAGCAGCAGCAGCAGCAGCTGCTGCTTTGACACTAGCCCAATCAATCTTAGCTTGTGCAGATGGTTGTTCTTCCAGTAGAACTCCCATCGTCATCTTATCTTCAGTTCCTGTCTCCATACCACTACCGCCACCAACGCCGCCGTGTTCTTGTGGTGATGTGGTGAAGAAGAAATCGTCGTCATTCAGCTCTCCTCCAATGGGAGAAGTAGGAATGAGATTTTCTCCTGCTGTTGATGCTCCTGTTCTCACCCCTGGTGGTGATGTTGGAAGCCTCCCATTCTTCCCACCACCAAGCCCCTCATTTCCTTGATCCTCCTCATCTTTAGTCTCCCGAGCTTCCAAAGCAGCGGCGGTAGAAAACTTGGCCGCCGCGTCTGCATCCAACACACTCATTTTCAGAGCTTCCTCCTCCTTCCTCTTCCTATATTCAGCCAGTTCCTTGTTTGCCAACTCTTGAGCTGTCATTTGGACAAATCTATCAACTGTAATGTCACCCAATAGTACATGGTATCGCAGATCTGGGTTGTGGGGATCTTTCAGGTTGAAGACTAGTGTGCGGTACCGCTCTTTATATGCCTTAGTAGTACCCTGATGCAATGAAAAGAGTGCTGATTCTAGTTCTGTAGCTGTGGACTTACTGTCTAATGTATCTACATTAACAGCAGGCCCTTCTCCTGCTGCTTCTGCTCCTTTTTCTTTGTTTTCTTGTTGTTGTTGTTGTTTTATCTCTTGAATAGCAAGATCTAGAGCTTGCGCGAATCCTTCCCTTATTTTAGACCTGACATGGGCTTCGTCAGGTGGGTGGTGAGAGGGGGTGGGTAGAGGTGATAAAAGCCCTTTGGAAGTTGCTGACGTTATTGATCTCTTCTTCCCTGATGCGTATCCTCCTCCCCCTCCTCTTGCATCTTGATCTTCTTCTTCTAGTTCGTCATTATGACGACGTCTCTTCTTATCTTTCTTTTTTTCACTAGATCTAGCCAGCTTTTTAGATAATGGTGCATCACTATCCTCCTCCTCCTCCTCCTCAATATCATCATCATCTGAAGCAGAAGAAGATCCACTACTACTCCCATCCTCATTCCTCCTCCCTCCTCCTCCTCTCCCTCCCTTATTCCTCCTCCTCCTCTTCCCACCAAGAGGGATATCTCCAGATGAGAACGAAGGATCAGAAGAATCCACGTCTACCCTCGCCCCTGCATCTTCTTCAGATGAATCTGAATCGGCAACGACAAAAGCATCCAGAGACTTCCTCCCGACATATGCTCTATCGCCAAGTTCTATTTCCCCCTGTCTACATACGTGAGTACTGGGTCTAGGCTCCCTGAATGCAATTTGACCTTCTTGGATGAGCTCTGCTAGGTTGGCTCCTTCTTCTCGTTCTTGGGTATCGGGGTAGTAGAGAGTGGCTTCGGCGGTGTTGGATGTCTTGTGAATGTTGACATCCTCTACTTCAGCTCTGTACCAAGTGCTGTCGTCTGGCCAAAGGACGAAGACTTCTCTGCTGATAAGGCGGGAGGTGACGTCAGTGGGTTTGAGGGTGCGGTATATGCTTTTGATTTTGGTTTTTCGGCGGGCTTCGTTGGTGGTAGGAGCACCTGCAAGTGGAAAGGGGTTGGGGGAGCGGGGAGATGGGAATTAGGGAGATGTGGGGTGAGAGGAGAGGAGATGGGGAGGATTAATCATTATTAGTGGTGATGGAGTCACCATGAACGTAGGATACGGTTAAAGTAAGGAATAAACGGGCAATTTGCATCTAACTGGGGAGTCTCTCCTCAATCCCTGCTGAACGTTTAGAAAAAATTTATCTGGACACTTACCGCTCCTTGGACGCCTTGTCATTATTTCCTTGTCTTCACCTGAGTCTTCAGACATTATTTGCTTTGGGTGGCTGCACTTTTCAAAAACAACTTGAGTGGAATTCAATCTCTGGATTTCTGGAAGGTTTCTGTCAGTCCAGTTCGCGTCGTGGATGATTAATACTTATGATACTGTCTGTTACAGTGTACTTCAATTTTGACGAGGATTTGGCGCACATTTTGTATGAAACCATGAGGGGGCTGTCCGTCGTTCCTGCCATCGAGCGATTCAGTCAATGATGTGTTTTGCCATAAAACGTGATTACCTACACGATTCCTCGCATCACTGTTTCATTTTCAATTGTTCAAGACTTGTTGAAAATCATATTGTACAACATCTACTGCAGCAATGGCGCTCAGTGGCAGAATCCTGGGTTTGAAGTTCATGCAAAGAGCTTTAACTAAGCAAAAGGAAGCAGAAAACCCTGTAGAAACGGAAGCACAGGTATATACTGCTCTCCTTGATATCGCCGACATTACCCAATACGTCATTAATATTTTTCTCACTAACAAAGCCAACCCCACCCCCCAATTCCCCAAAACACAACAGGTAGCAGAGCACACTACAGAGACTGCCAAAACTAGATGTGTAATCATAGAAGAAGGAGATCCTCCGCCAGCATCACAATCTGGGAGACTATCTTTCAAGGTTCCAGGCCCAGACGATAATGATAATGATGGCAATATTGAAAAGAAGGCACCATCACAGTCTGAAAGGACCGACCATGATACGACCATCACTGATGAAGACATGGCAGCTCGTTTAGCAAACAACAAAGAACAAGAAAACGGAGTAGGTAAAGATAAGGGACAAAAATCCCCAACAGTTTTTCCTACTAAAAGAAAGAACACTGAGCAAGAAGTAAGGGATAAATGTAAGGCTGCTCTGCTAGGCCCAGTCCAGACGACAAAAATAGAAAAGAAACGGAAACAGTAAACAATAATCTGTGTAACATATTTGTAGATCTATCAATGTTGTAATTTATGTTGTGTTATGAATTACATATCCATAACACAAATATATGGAGATAACAAAAAAACTTCACCTACCGGTATTATTATTTTCTTTCAAAAGGTACCCCATCCATACGTGCGTATATATATAGATATAGATACACACATCCTCTTTCCCCTCCCCTCTTTCCTCTTTCTAAATTCCAGCATTTGCATCCTCACCAGCCACAAACACCACCAAGTCCACCAACCTGTTGCTGTAACCCCACTCATTGTCATACCAAGAGACCAACTTGACAAAAGTATCATTTAATGGAATACCAGCCTTGACATCAACAATAGAAGATCTAGGGTCACCAATAAAATCACTTGAGACCACTTGCTCGTCAGTGACTCCAAGTATGCCTTTAAGCTCTCCTTCAGCCGCTGCTCTGAGGGCAGCAATGATTTCATCGTACTTGGCTGGTTTGTTCAAGGTGACGGTGAGATCGACGACTGAGACGTCGAGGGTCGGGACGCGGAAGGACATACCGGTAAGCTTACCGTCAAGTTGTGGGAGGACTTTGCCAACAGCTTTGGCTGCTCCAGTAGAGGAAGGGATGATGTTGCCAGCAGCAGCACGACCGCCTCTCCAGTCTTTTTTAGATGGGCCATCAACGGTCTTCTGAGTAGCGGTGGTAGCGTGGACAGTGGTCATCAATCCTTCCTTAATACCAAAGCTCTCATCCAACACTTTAGCAAGAGGAGCCAAGCAGTTGGTGGTGCAACTGGCATTGGAGATGATGGAATCTTTCCCCGGCTGATACGTCTTCTCATTGACTCCCATGACAAACATGGGTGCATCCTTACTTGGAGCAGAGATGACGACCTTCTTGGCACCGCCCTTGAGATGAGCAGAAGCCTTGTCGATCTCAGTGAAGATACCTGTGCATTCACAGACATAATCAACACCAAGTTCGCCCCATGGGATCTCCTCTGCCTTCATATAAGTGAGGCCCTTGACGTGTTTACCGTCAATGGTCAGTCCATTGTCGGCCTTGGCGATGGTGCCTTTGTAGATGCCGTGGATGGAGTCATATTTGAGCATGTACTCAGCGTATTCTGGGTCAATGAAGGGATCATTGAAGGCAACGACTTCGACATCGTCACGTTGTAGGGCAGCTCGCATGACTAGGCGACCGATACGGCCAAAACCTGGGGAGAGAAGAGAAGTAAAAAGAGAGGGAGGAGAGGGCGTAGAGTTAGTCTAGTCTTTGGAGGGATGGTCGCGATGTGTGTTGATCAAGAACGCCAGCATGTGCTCTTGTTCCTCCAAATGGAATAAAGAATGTATGCAGAGCGTTAAACAATCGGACAAGAGAAGATAAGAAAACCCTATGTGCATCAAATTCTTACTCACCATTAATTCCTATCTTGACTGGAGCCATAGCGTCTGATAAATCGGTGTTCTATTTCCTGAATCTATGAACTATTTATTATATGCTTCAACTAATTGAGATCCGCTGCTTTAAACAAGGGTTCTCTCCCCTCGCTACTCTCACCTTCCCCTTTTGCCAACACCACCACGACTCTCTCTCTCTCTTTCCCCAAGTCACCGTGATCAAAACTGTCTGCTTTCTTCTTCTTCCTTTAAACACGTCAAACATTAACAAGTATAAATATAAAATTGGGCATTCACTTGATTGCAATAAAAATATCAGTTGGTGGGCTAGATGTACTCAAACTATCAGGAGTTGCACTACTCTCCTCACTATCACTATCCATCACCTTCACCTTCCCTCCTTTACCACAACCATTGCTACGACTCTTCCTTCCTGATTTCATCAAGTATGTCACTAGACCTATTATTACTATTGCCAGTACAACTCCTGCTGCTATTCCGCCTATTATCAACCATAAGTCATCACTACTACTAGATGATGATGAGAAATCTCCTTCTTCATGGCTATCATCATTGGTATTAGTACCCTCATTATTATCACTACTGCTGCTATTGTTCTTCATAGCTTTACCTATAGGATTCAACTCAGGTACTCCATCCATAAGCAATGCATCTGGTGGAGCAAGACCAGTAACATTGGTAGTTGATGATGATTTGACTCTCAGAATATACTTTCCTCCCGTCAACATATTATTACTAATATTGCTGCTGCTTCTGCTGCTGCTTCTGCTGCTGCTTCTGCTGCTGCTGCTGCCATCCACGATAATAGCATACCCAACACCACCCACTATTGCAACCTCCAACTCAGTACATGAAGAATATGAAGAATCTAATTCACTCCCTGTTATCAAAGATGAAGAAAATCCAGTGACGGTAGCACAATAGTTGGAGACAACCTTCCCTCCTTGATCTACATCTTCCAGTACGTATACGCTTCCTGAGAAGATGGATAGGCTATCACTATTGCATACTGAGATGATAACTGTAGTGTCTGTAGATGGTTTGAAGTAGTAGATTACTTCTGGAGTTGGACCTTTATCATCAGAAAATACTGTAATACTACCATTCTTATTATTTTTATTATTTTTATTATCTGTAGCGATGGTAGTACTTTCCTTTCTATCTATAGTATTGTTATCACATTGTCCCCTATAATTATCAGCATACCCAGGAGCTCCAGTATCCCCAGATGAATCTTCATAAGGAAGTGAAGATATATATTTAGGGAAGGCAATACTATTCCCCTTTCTAGCATGAATCTTCACCTGATCTTCTACTCCTAGAGATGGCGTAGAGAGTTGAATAGTGATGGTGGAGGAGGACGGGGAAGTGTCAGGGGAGAGGGAGTATGTGAGTGATGGGATAAATGTAACAGTCTGCATGGTTTGCCAGGAGTCAGCCGTGAATGTCACGACTGAGGGTTCAACTTTGCCTGCTGATGGATCTGTGGTAGTCAAGTATACTTCCATTACTGATGATGATGATGATGATGGTGGTGCTATTGCTGTTGAGCTAGAGGAGGTTAAGTCTGCTGCTGCTGCTGCTGCTGTTTCTTGCCAAGAAGAGAGGCCGATATCAAAAGTCACCTCTTTAACGGCACTCTCTAATATTAAAGCACCGCCAGCATTACCACTACTATTGGGCAACTTGAATGGGCTTAATGATTTCACTTGCAGTAGATAATTACGTGGAACTATCCCTAACTGAGCAAGATTACTCTCAGGTGGTGGACTCAGCTTATTCTCTATTGAATTATCGACCAACATTTGCTCTAAATCAGCCGGTGACATGGTGGGGCGCTGCTGTAAGATCAACGACATGGCCCCCGCTACAAAGGGAACAGCTTGTGATGTTCCTGTTCTCACAGACATGGCTGTATCACTCTCATTACTTGCACTTAATATGTTTTGCGCTGGTGCATATAGGTCGATGCAATCTCCATAGTTGGTACCGACACCGGGCTCCACCCACATGGTGCCGTCGTTCCAGCTGGAGCCTCCGACGGTGATGGCGGCTGGGGTTCTGGCGGGGGAGATGAGACATGCGTCTTCGTCGCTATTGCCGGCGGCTACTGCAACATGAATGCCTTCCCCTACTGCTGCATCAACTGCTTGGTCTAGTAAGGTTTGAGATTTACCTCCAAGGCTCATTACTATAATAGCAGGGCGTTGAGCTGCTTCGCCCAGCCAATCAAGAGCGGCGATAACTTCAGACGCTGATCCATCTCCAGCGCAATTCAACACTCTAATTGCATGTAGCGTCACATTTTTAGCTACACCATAGCGAAGACCACCAACACTGGCTGCAACGTGGGTACCATGTCCATTACAGTCTGCATTTGATGGTTCTGAAGGCATTGTTGTGTATACTTCACTGGCCCTGCTGCCTGGGGATCCGTCTTGGTACCGGAATTCTTCATGCGTCTGCCTAATGCCTGTATCTATAATGTATACATGTACACCAGTGCCTAGAGATGTGTAGGAGTATTGACTGTCTAAAGGGAGGTCAGATTGGTCCAGCCTGTCTAGGCCCCAAAGACTGGGTGCTTGTTCATCACCAATGACGAGGCTGTCCTGCAGCGGTTGAGTTGACGAGGAGGAGATTGTTCTTTTTGTTGTTGATGATGATATGCTGAGAGTATCATCTAGGTGGATGGATTTAATGTCACCTCCATAAGAGTTTAAGAAGTTTCTGAGTTGCTTCCTGGAGAAATCTGCTGCGAAGCCACCATTGAGGAGGTGGGAATACTTGCGAGTGCAAGTAGCGTTGAAACGTCCAATGTTGAAATCTTCTCCCTCTTCGCAGGCTATTGTGGACAGTCCTGTGGATGCTCTCCAGACGATAATCCAACGCTCTTTGGATGAGATGCTATCTGTCTCAGATGGTGAGATTCTGTAGAATAGGAGAGCGTTGTTAGATTGCAGAAACGAGATTATAATTGGTGCACCAAATGTCTGTCCGCGGCTGAATCTAGTCTTATTGATTGTTGGCAACTTACCTGCACGATCCATGTATCTTTTTTGAATATTTGTGCTTTATCAATTCGGGTAAGTCCTTGCACGCTATAATCCCATTTTCCTCAATAACTGCAGTGCAAACATGCATTGTACATGCTAGTAAGATTATCAATGTACTCCACAACGTTTTCAAAGTTAGTTGCACCATTATCAAGAGAAAATGTTCCTTAAATCGTCTTATTTTCTCAAATCTATATCGATTTTCGAATCCATGTTTTCAGTGTTCTCGTGCAGTGTATTTAAGTCAGTTACTTCTTAGTATATCGTCAGTGTATGCTTGTCTATTGTATATCAAAGTGAAAATAAGTCAAAGTAAGTGCATCTCCTCAAAACGTCTCCCTCACCTTTTATGGGCCTGTCCAACCAATAGCCTCGCCTGCTCTCACACACACCTCTCTCTCTCTTCCCTCGCTATTCCCTTCCCACCACACCACTCCCACCTTCACCCATAGCAGCCCACAATGCCTTCAACCTAGGCCCATGCATCTTAAACTCCAGCGCAGTCAGCTCCTCTAATGCAGCCAATCCTGCATCAGCAGGAGATTTCAATCTGAATTCCTCCAAAGGTGCCAGTACCGGTGGCAGGTCGAGCTTGGTATTAATTTGTACCAACAACTTGCTCAATCTGGCCACTTCTTGTCCTTCTCTTGATGCTAGTGTTGCACTTACTTTCTTAGGCATACTCACCCTCCCCCCTACATGTTGCTTTTCATCACTACTTTTACTACAATTTTCAAGGATGTTTTCCAGGGACCCATATTCATGCAGCAAAGTTACTGCTCTCTTGGGCCCAATTCCAGCCACTCCAGGTACATTATCACTACTATCACCAGCCAGAGCCAATACATCTACAAACTGTTCAGGATCCAGCTCCCAATCATTTCTAAAACTTTCCTCTGTATAAGGCAACAGAGCGTACCGCGATACTGTCTTGTCCGCCTTTGATGGCGGCCTCAGCAAGATTAACCCTTTTTTTAATAATTGGAAAAAGTCTTTATCCGGGGATGCAATTGCTACCACAAACCCTTCATCAATACCTCTCATTGCTATAGTGCCTATAACATCATCAGCTTCCACTCCAGCTGCTGATATCTGTGGAACTCCAGCCATTTGGAGCAACGCTTTCAGCCGGGGGACGGCCTCGGAAATAGGTTCTGGAGTTGGGGGGCGTTGGCCCTTGTAGCCCGGGAAGAGCTCGTGTCTGAAGTTTTTGCCCGGGGCGTCGAATATGACGGCGAAGTGGGTAGGATGGGGTTGGAGTTCTAAGATGTTCAGGAGTGTGTTGAGGAACCCAAAGAGGACAGATGTGTCTTCACCAGTTGAGGTGTGTAATCTGGCATCTGGGCCGAAAGCAAAGTGTGATCTGTAGAGGAGAGCCATTGCGTCCATGAGGATCATACGATTAGGTGATGATTGTGGTAGTGATGATGGTGAGGAGGAGGAGGAGTATGCATCTGAGATGGAGGAGGAGGCGGTTGCAGAGGTATCGGTTTGAAAGTGGTGTCGGTGGTAAAAGTGAGGAAGAGGATGGGTGAAGGTAGGTTTGGTGGGCCTAGATGATAAAAATGAGATATCTGTGGCTACAGGGATGAAGTGGCGGAGTGAAATAGTTTGTCTAGGAAGTGATGAGAGCATGCTTGGTGTGATTTCAAATTAAATTCAAAAGTGGCGAAAGATGTGTGGTTATTTGTTCACTGCAAGCATTAAAATGCATTCTTTATGTAAAGAAGTCTACAATTATTGATTCGCTTGATGTGATTGGAGCTGCTAGGTGATTGAAAACAGTATGCTAGTCTCCCCGACTTTTTTTTACTTTTTATTGCAAGGGCAAGTTTCGGAGCTCGTTTTGACCACAGATTCCCTACGACTTTGCAGCATTTCATTCATTATTTACCAGTTATACAGCATGGCATGGTTTCAATGATACCAATCAAGATAACCTGGTCTCCTTTCAGGCGACCAGTTTCAAATACTCCTCTGATTGTGAGATGCTCAAATGTACAACAATCACTTCCAGAATTACCGGCAACCTCCCCTCCTATAGTTCGTGGACCTCCTTCTTACTACAATCATCGCACACAACTACGCCAACAGTCCCTCTCTTTCATCCAGCAACATCATCCCGAACTCACCGACCTCGTACAAAGCGGCAATCTCATTGTCTTCCAACGCCCAGCAACCTACGTAGAACGACGCGAGGATGGCTACAAGGAACCTGAACTCATTTACATACTAGGTACATCTCATTTATCTTCTAAATCCAGCAAGGATGTTGTCAGGCTGATTAATACAGTACACCCTGAGAATGTCGTTGTCGAACTATGTCGCAGTAGAAGTGCTTCTCTACTCGCCAATAACAACAGTGATAGTGATACTAATGACAGTAGATCTATAGCAACTAATAATAACAAGTATAAAGAAACTAATCCACTCAACCTCAGTGGACCTTCTCTTTTAGAAGCCTTTCAAAGAACACTGGCTTTAGGTGGCCAAAGTGGGCTTATTTTAAGACTTTTATTAGGCAGATTAACTGCAACTGTTACCACCAGTAAAGACCAATCATCATCACAGCCACCAGTACTGCTGGGTTCTGAGTTTGCAGCAGCCTACCAAGCAGCAGATAATATAGATGCCCAAATTGTCCTGGGAGACAGACCAATAGAAATAACGCTACGAAAAGCTTGGGAAGCACTGAATATAGAAAGGAAGTATACCTTGATTGTGGATATAGTAGGCAGCATCATTGCAGCTAATAAAGAAAGAAGAGAAGGAAATGGTGGTAGAAAGGCAATGGAGGCAAGGTTGCAGGAACAGTTGAAGCTAGCCTTGGAGAAAGAACTCAATACTACTTGCAGCAGCAGTAGTGGTGGTGGTGGTGGTGGTGGTGGTAATACTAATAATAGTACGTCATCATCAGTGCTGGATATAGAAGACGATGACGTCATCAGTATATTATTCAAAAACTTCTCCGAAAGGTACCCTGAACTCGTAGGACCGCTCATTCATGAGAAAGACCTATACCTAGCCTGGTCACTGAAGAGATCTAAAGCGGTCAATAATACAAAGAGAGTGGTGGGTGTGGTGGGGAAGGGACACATGAGAGGTATTTGTTACGCATTGACACATGATGATGCTGGAAAGGGATTGAGGTTTAGAGATCTGGCTGGAAAGAGAAATGGTGGTAGTGGTAGTGGTAAAGAAAGAGGGTGGGTTGTTAAATTGGCAGCTGAGACGGCTTTGTTTACGGGATTAATATACATTTGGGAGCACTATTACCGTAATAGTGGTGGTGGGAGCTTGTAATAATGTTAAATAAGTCAATTGTATCTCTCTCTTTACACATCCCTACATATCTATCTAAAACCAAATAGTTATCTGTTTCCCCGTCATTTCGTAAACCATATCCTGCGCCTCCACCAACACCACCCTCCCCATCTCTCCGATATAATTATGAGGCATCTTCATATCACAAGCCCCTTCAGGATTAGCCTTCAGCGCCTGAGCCCATGCCACTGCTCCTTCATCTTTAATCTCGTTATATGCAACATCTAGTTCTTTCAAATTCTTATTGGAATGTTCCCTAAATCCTCTACTCATATGGATAGCTCCATCATTACCCAGAGCATTGCCTCGTATGTCTAGAGTTTTGATAGACTGGTTGAACATGAGGAGATTGGAGAGAGCTTTGGCACCGTCCGCTCCGCCTATTTTGCACCACCCAAGTTTCACTGTTTCGACTGATAGCTGGTCGTGTTTGAGCAGGTCGGCGAGGGCTGCGACTCCAGTGGGGCCGATGGGGTTGTAGCCGAATTCTATGGATTTGAGGTTGGTGGCGTTTTGGAGGGCTGTGGAGAGAGTTTTTGCTCCGTCTGGGCCAATATTATTGGCTCCTACATCCAGTATTTCTAATCCAAATGAAGAAGAAGAAGAACCACTGCCTTCTCCTCCCTCTTCTCCCTCGCCATCCCCACTAGAGGAGGATACAGACATGATAGCAGAAGCCAGACTAGACGCACCTTCATCACCAATTTCATTCATATACAAATTAAGTTCCTTCAACCCAGGACAAGCTCTCACTAAATTAGCCACTGCTGCTGCTCCTTCTTTGGACATCCCGTTATTACCGATATCCAAGGTCTTGGTAGCGTTTTCCTTCAACTGCTGGATTCCAACTCCTTCGTCATCACCATCTTGTTGTTGTTTTCCAGGAGGTCTTTCCCTTAATGCATCACATAATGCAGTAACACCTTCATCACCTAGTTCGTTGCCTTTAATATGAATCTCCTCTAGAGTAGTGTTCCTCTTCAAAGCAGCGGCCAGAATACCCGCTCCCGCTCCACCGACGTAATTGTCACTCAATCCCAGAACTCTTAGAGAAGTGTTGGCAGCAAGAGCCTCTGCAATAGCTCCAATTCCATCATAGTCAATAGAGTTGCCATTAAGCTCCAGTTCTTCTAATGTAGTGTTTACCTTGAGCATTTCAGCAAGGGCTTTAGCTCCAGCGTCCCCGATGCTGTTACTGCTGAGGGAGAGTGTTTTAATGTTGCCTGGTTTTGCTGCTAAAAGTTCAGCTAAAACAGCGGCGCCTTCATCACCTGCTGCATTGGTATCTAATATGAGTGTTCTTAGTGTTTCATTATCTTGGAGGACTGTAGCTAATTGCTTGATACCGTCGTGTGTGATTCCGTTTTTGGAAAAATCAACAGCCAGAGCTCTGTCGTTGAAGGCCAAACTGTCAATAATAAAGGCAAAACCTTGATCTCCGAGGTTTTTACCGCTGAGATCGACGCTTGATTGATTTCTAATCTGGGCTATGAAGTCTTGAAGACGTGCTTGGTGCTCTCTAGCTAACTTTTGACTTTCAAATGCCTTCGTAAGCTTGGGAGCCTGTGTTTTGGTGATGCGAAGGATGCCAAGGACGATGACGGCCATACTGGCAAGAATGCCAATTCCTACTGCTCCTTGCTTCCATACTTCGCCTATTCTGTCTTGTGGGTCTTGATAGGAGGCAGAGGATTTCGTGGGTTCTGTTATGGAGGTTGTTTTGTTGCTAATGTTGCTCATCAGGGTGGGAGGGGCGATGGCAGAATTGGATTCGTCGTCGGACATTTCCAGCTGGTTTTGGGTGTCGTCTTCAACGAATGCGTCTTCTCCTTGCTCGATATCGGTCTCGTAGTCTTCATCGTCGTCGTATTTTGCTTGAATCCTTGTAGGGTTGTGAGGGAGAAGTGATTGGGAGCGGTGCCTTGATGATGCATTGTGGAAAGCTGTAGCTTTATGGATAGGACGTGCAGTTGTGTAGATTGATCGAGCGTGAAACCTGGATTGTACTCTATATTGCCCATTAGCAATCAGAATGGAGTTCATTTTATTTTTCTCAAATAATTCGACACTGATTATTATTGAATGGAATGCTAGCAAAGCTTCTCAAGGTTGACAATTCGTGTGGCAGATATGTATTACCAATGTGATGGATCTATACAATTGTTCTCTGGTGATGTTGAATTCGAGAGAGGATTGATTGATGCAACCACGATGATCTATAGCTCAGGTTATTAGCTATATATATAGTGCTCCCCTCCCTTCTCTTCTCTTCCCTTCCTCCAGGATCTTTACCTTTCCTCTTTGTCTAAACACCATGAGTCTACCTTATCAACCACATCTACAATCTTTCTGCCCAAATCGCTCCCCTCCAATTGACTTGCTTTAATGCTGCTAATCAGTTCAGACATCATTTGGAGCATATCGTCATTTTCCTTTTTCAAACTGAGGACCTGGTTTTCAGACTTTTGTAAAGATTCAGCTGCCCTCCTTGTAGTAGATCTCCAATGAGTGATCTCTTCCATTAAATGGATCCTTTCTTGTTGGAAAGCTAGGTGTTCTACAGCAATGAAAGTTGCCAAGTCTTTGTCAGTTTGCTGTTGGTGACGCTGCTGAAGAGCGGGTCGGTCGTTAGTGTCATTTGGAAGTTGTGTTGGAGCGATAGATGGTTCATCTCTTGGCTCTTCTTCAGCTTGTAGCTCCGCATCGTGTTGGTTTTCAGATGGAACTAATAGCTGCTTGACGGTTGAGTCTGCCAATTGCGATTTATGTTTGCCAATTGTTATTTCTGGGGTAGGATACTCGTTCTCGTCGTTTATATCTAAAGGGTAGGCCGTGATCTTCATGGTTACTTGTATGTACGCAGTACTTTCTAATATATTTTTTTGGCAAACAAAACCCATACCTGTCTCCTTCCTTCATATGCACTCCAGCACGCCTCTCTCTCTCTGCTTTTCTCCAATTGACTTGTCAAAGAGTCGTCTCCAAATTGACTGAAAACAGGGGGTATTTTCCCCCTCCTTCTTCTCTACACCACCATCTCCTCCTCTTCAAACCCCAACATCTCCATAGCCCTCTTTATATCCTCTGGCAACGGTGCTACAATCTCCAACTCCCCCCCATTCCTAGGATGCACCAAACTTATCTTAAACGCATGCAATGCCTGCCTTGTCAACCAAGGTCCCATTATGCCATACAGATCATCACCCACTATGGGGTGCCCCACATGCCCTAGATGGACCCTTATTTGATGAGTTCTCCCAGTTAAAGGAGAGCATGATATAAGGGAGGCGCCTTGGATGATGGAAGCTGCAGAGTCACTGCTCCATCTGCTTGGTGTTCCCATAGATAAGTCTGCTTGGGAGACTGTTGCTATGACTTTGAACTTTGTCACTGCTGGTTTAGCTCCTTCTGATGATCCAAAGGTGGGTCCTTTTATAACTTCTTCTCCTTTCCTTTCTATGTTCCTTCTTCCCTCTCCCACTACGACAACCACCTTTCTAGCTATTTTATCGTGTTCGTTTCTGTCAATGGCAGCATCCACAGTCAACTCCGTCCACTCAGGTATCCCTGCAACCACAGCCAAGTATTCTTTATGTATTGTCTTATTTCTAAATGCAGCATGCACAGCAGGCACAATATCCCTCGCCCTAGCAAACAGTATAACACCACTGGTGTCCATATCTAATCTATGCAACACAGCAGGCTCAAACCCCATCCTTCCCTTTATTCTATTAACCAGAGAGCCTCCCATGAACCTATGTTTGGGAGCAGTGATGATGCCGGGGTCCTTATTGATGGCAATGAGATCGTCATCATCATACACCACTTCTATTGGCCATTCTGTGTCGGCAACTAGTGGAATGCTCGACATTCCTTTTCGTAAGAGACGTTGAGCTCGGGGGAGGGGAAGGTTGAGAGCTTGGGAGACTTCCTCTGGGCCTAATTTTAAAGGAGCACCGTTGGAGTCTCTCTGTCTAAATGCAACGTCCAGGGCATGTTTTCTGAGGAGTAGTTCTTGTTGTTGAGCGGTGATGAGGTAGGATCTGATGGTGTTGTGGTCATGGACTACTTGGTCCCATTCAGTGGTGGAGAGGATATCAGGGCAGCATTTGAAGATGTGGCGCTGTAGGACAGTGGGACGATAGCAGCGCTGGCCACAAGCTGGACATGTGAAGCCTGGGTTTGGAGGAGATCGGCTGCCAGTGTTGGGAGAGGCGTTGTTTTTGTTGTTGGACCATTGTTGCTGTTGGCGACGGTGAGATTTGTGCTCCTGTTCCTGAGGGGTATAAGTTGGTGAAATGGAGATACTCTGGGGTTCTAGAGTGCACATTGGTCGTGTATACATGTTTTTCGGATGATAAAGTGGTTTAATTCCGATATGACGAGAATGTAAACGAAAGAGATCAAAGAATCTGGATGTATTTATAGCTGGCATTGTAATTTCATGTGAATAGACGTCTATACCACACTATCAAAATTCCTTGGTGGCATTTCAAATTGAGATTTGTGTAATAATGAGGTGAAAGAAGCAAAAATATGTCCGATCGACTCGACACCTCCGTCGCGCGCTCTTAAGTTTTGCAAAAATGAGGGAAATGTGGCAGAAACAAAGGATTAAAATTGATATACTGTCTCCAACACAAACTTATATCTTCATCCAACAGCTATAATCGTCCCTTTCTTCTTAAATTATCTATCAAATCTCCTCTTTTCGAATTTTTAAAAGTTGAGTCATCGAGTAAACTAGGTTATTTCAAGCTATAAACGTGCATAGAATGGGTGAAGAGTATCCTATAAAAGCTGCACCACCCAGTGGCGCAGCCAAGGACTTTAGATGCTGCATTCACTGCCGCCTCATCAAGACGCTCGACCAGTTCATCGATCAGGGCTGCGAAAACTGCCCCTTTTTCAACATGGAGGGGGACGAGGAGAGAGTTAGGGATGCCACTTCTTCAGAATATCAAGGCTTAGTATCATCCATAGATCCAAAGGGCAGCTGGACATCTAAATGGCTGCATTTAAAAGATAAATATCCTGGTTCATATGCTTTAGAGGTACAAGGAGAGTTGCCTGAGCATCTTCAAGATATTATAAGAAGGTAGCAATAGTTAGGTGATTATTATCATTAAGATTTATAGGTGTAACATGGCAAGTTGCTTTTGCTGTTATTGTTTGCGGCTTCTCTACTGCTTCTTTCGTTGCTGCTCCTACCTTGGTCTTGGAATGAGCAGCAGCATTAATGGCAAAGAAGGACCTGCTGATGCTGCTGCGGTGGGAGGGGGTACATCATCTGTGGTACCAGCTGCGTTCTGCTCATTATTATCAAACTGAGGTAACATATTGATGATAGTTACGGTAGTTCTACTGTCACTAGACAAGATGCTTTTCATAATAGTTCTTTCGCCTCTCCATTGAAAATGGCCCTCCTTGACTGGCAGTCAGCCTGCTTGCTCTCATTCTGAGTTGCATAGCCCTAGCATCTTCAAGATGGATGTAAATTAGAGCAGTAATAGCATAATAATAACAATAAGTGATACATACTATTAGAGATGCATAGAATTCCTCTCCTCCTCCTCCCTAAAACCCACTACTCCTCAGATTCAAACCCACCCCTCAGCCTTCCCACCAACGCTGAACATTCATCTTCAGTGAAAGCCTTGGCTGGCACTGCACCATAACAAGGACCAGGCCAAGAAGGATCGCTCTCCAACCTAGCTGTTATATGTATATGCAATTGAGATACGATATTACCTATAATTGCAATGTTAAGTTTTTTGAAAGAAGGAAGACCACCAGCAGCACCAGCAGCGCCACTACTGTTTTGGAAGAGTTTCTGAATGACAGCGGTGGCAAGTTCTACTTCCTTCCACATTTGAGCCCTGTCCTTGGGGTCAGTTATGTCTGTTATTTCTATAATGTTGTTGATGCGGGGGACGAGGACAAGCCAGCATGGGTAGTTGGAGTCATCCATTAGGTAGACTCGACATAGAGGGAGGTCGAGGACCTGGGATGAGAGCGAGCGGGGGAAGAGAGAGAGAGAGAGAGAGAGAGAGAGAGAGAGAGAGAGAGAGAGAGAGAGAGATTTGAGTTAGATTTGAAAACTATGGTGCGCATGGGATGAGATATGCATTCATCATATTCGAATAACTTACCTCTTGCTTTCCAGCTGCTAATTCCGGTCGAATGATGAACTGTTCAGACGCCATCTCACAATTTTTAGATGATCTGATCAATCTCCCTATTTTGTTCTCAAAAAGAATCCACGTTTCCTTCGTCTATGTATCCTCTTACAATTTCTTTATTCTATATACCTAAGCTGGAGCTACTAAAGTACTCAAGTCATCAACAATTCTAAACAATGCATCTGGACGACCCAACGCCCTTGCTCTTTTAGCCATCGCCGCCAACTCGCTCCTCTTCTCTCCAAACCACTCCTTGATCAGCCCTGCCACCTTTGCTGGATTATCTTCAAAAGACCCTACTCTATTTTCAGTCACGTATGGAATGTTCCCTTCTTCTTGGCATGGCACAAATGCATTCAATATCATCGGTAGACCGCAGATCAATGCCTCGCTGATGGTGCCAGGACCTGCCTTGGTGACAATGACGTCAGATGCGCACATCAACTCAGGCATGTTGTCAACAAATCCTTTAATAACCACGTGCATACCATCAGGGTACTTTTTTCGCTTTAATATCTCCACTAGACGAGCGTTACGTCCGCAAATCACCACTAATTGACACCCAGATCCCACATTTTCTCTCAGAGCATCCACCGTCTTCTCCACCGGCCCCATCCCTTCTCCCCCACCCACCAACAGGACAGCAGGAGCATCAGCATCCATCCCCAAACTCCTCCTCAAACTCTTTTTCGAAGGAAACTTCTTCGCAAAATTAGGCCTTATGGGCAACCCATACAATCGCAGCTGATCTTGTCGCAGCCCCAATGACAATGCCTGCCTCTCGCTCTCTGCCGTCGCAATGTAACATCTATCAGCTCCAGGGTGGAACCACGTATTATGACACGTAGTCAAATCCGTCACCACAGTTGCAAAGTTTGTCTTAGGACACAGCCCTCTCTTCTCTCTAGCGCGCAATATGTTTATAGGAATGTGCTGCATCAGCGGGTGGACGCTAATGACCAGGTCGGGAGAATATTGGGCGTATGCCTCACTGATGTGACGACCCACCCATGCTGACGTAGCAGTGGACATGGGAATGTGGACCAGTCTAGGCTGGGTGGAAGTGAAGGCCATTCTCCAGAGGAAGGAGTACTGTACCATGAAGGAATAGGTTTTAGGCATTTGATTGAAAGGCCAAGGGGTGTGGTAGGTCCAGAAATCGATGACTTCAATGGTGTATTTATCACCAAAACGGTCATGAAAGCCCTGTTTGATGGCCTCTGCACTGGCTCTATGGCCTCCGCCTGTGTCAGACATGAGGATGAGGATGCGTTGTTGATTGGATTTGGTTTTTTTGGAGTTGTGTTGGTTGATGGGGCCTGGACCGAGGGGCCAGCGAGGGGAGGCTTTGGCGATGCCGCCGCCACCGAAAAAGGCAGACATGCCGCCACCAGCGCCTATACCTAGAGAGAATAAGTTGCGAGGGAGGTTGAACTTGGAACTGCCATTGTTGCTGCTGCTATTGTTGTTGCTGTTGAGGCCTCCTCTAGGAGGTGGTCGGGAGCGTCTGCTGGAACTGGTGCCGTCGGCCTTGGCAGTGATGGGAGAATGGAGGGCACTGGTGGTGATGGGGGTTACTGATCTGTTGCTAAGAGAATTGTCTAAATGAAGATTTGCAGAGGCTGGTAAGCCAAATGCTTGCCCATTCTTCGACATTATATGGCTGCCGGAAAGAGAATTATAAGGTGATGAAAAAGATAGTGAGGTTCCTTTAATCTAGCTGAATTGCAATTATCAAGAGCAAACATATACCAGTAGTATGAATATGGCAACTGATTTCCACAATCGGGAGCTTTTATGAAACACGACAGGATTTAGAGCCCTGATCTGTTCCGCTCAGTTTTTTGACATAAAGAGAGGAAGACCTTCGACTTTCAAGCATGTAATCGTCTAGATATATAGTAACTCATTTAAATTATGATATATTGAATCGATATGGATGCAATATTGGGTTATGGAAGCGACAGTGAGGACGAAAAAGAGGATCAAGATGTCAGGATGTCAAATAACGTCCCAGTCCCAAAGCCAAATACAATCATCCCTACCACATCACAACTACCTCAGCCATCTGATCTAATAGCTACCAATCCATCCACGAAACCACTCCGAATAGTAGGCCAAAAATCAAAGCAGCCAACACCTTCAATCGTCAACTTGCCTCCCCCTACGAAACACCAACGTCATCAACCTGCTCACACCCACACCACTACAACATCATCATCACCATCAATCCCATTCCTCCCTCCTCAATTAAGAGGCAGACCCAACGTATCCACAGAAGATCTAACCTCCATGGGCTTCACAACCAAGAACAACAATAAGAAGAAAGGAATTTAGTTAGATAGATAGATAGATAGATAGATAGGTTACATCGACCCACTTACTTCTTGCTTACAATTTCAGTTCATCCAACAATCGTTCCAATGCTCTATCATACATAGCTCCTTGCCAGTATACAGACCCACAATCTCCACATACCCAAAACTCATTTATTGTATTCAACACACCTTCATTCACCTTTTCCACCCCACCTCCCATCTCCCTCACCCCTTCTGCTGTCATGGCCTTGTCTTGATTAATAAACTCTCCATTGCACTTGGCACATCTAGATAGCAACCTATCTCTACTTATTCCTCTACCCTTCTTATTACCATCACCATTATTATAAAAGAATCTTTGTAATATTTCCTTTAATTGTTCATGTTTGGTATTCCCTCTCACCCAATATGCCTGGTCAGTATACCTCTTCCCCATATACATCTTATCCCTAGTAAGTACTACCCTGCCTTCATCTTCAGCTTGTTCAGTCAGCTGTCTGTAGACCATGTAGCGTTGGTGTTTATCAACCGGGGGGATGCTGGAGCTATTAATACCTACGAGACGGAGTTGGCGGGAGAGCCCGTTTAGCATTACGTCGCAGAGGAATTTTGGTGCTGCTTTGATACGTGTGGTAGATTGTTGCTGATCATGGTCATGGCTTTCTTCCTTTTTCTCCTCCCTTTTCTCCCTTTTCTCCCGTTTTTCTTCCTCTTTCAGCCAGGGAATGTAAAAAGGAGATTTTAGTATCATTCCTTCCATCTCTTTTTGATCAGCATCTTGCTTAGTAATGCCCCCAACGGTACCATTGGTAGCTGCCCCAATGCCTCCATCGCCAGGGGCCAGAGGGTCCATTGTAGATGAAGCCCAGTATGTAACTATATCATTGATTACTGCATCTGATAGTATTTCTATAATATGCAATGATGATGATGATGATGATGCATGTGAAGATGTCTCTTCTTCCTCCTCCTCTTCTTCTTCCTCCTCTTCTTCTTCCTCCTCTTCTTCTTCCTCCTCCTCCTCTTCCTCCTCCTCCTCTTCTTCCTCCTCCTCTTCTTCTTCTTTATTTTCTATCTTCTTACCATCATGATGATGATATATAGACCATTTATTCACTTTATAATCTACACATTGCAGTATGTTTTTAAGTAGATAAATCAGACATACAACATCATTAGCGGCATAATGCAGTTGTTGCTCGCTGAGTGGTCTGGCCCCCCAAGGTGAACATTGAAACCGTTTATCTAGTGGGCTGCCCAATTGACTTTCTAGCAGACCACTGAGGCCTTTAGTGGAGGGTCGCTTGATTCCAGGAGCTGATAGGGTGAGGAGCTTTCTATGGAGGAGGGCTATGTCTAGAGCTGACTTGACTGGTGTGACTATTGATGAGGAGGAGGAACGGGGGTGGGGTTGTTTTGAGTCGTTGTTGGTGTTGGAGAAGCGGTAGTGTAAAGCTCTAAGATCAAATATGAGTGCATAGCCTAGCTTGATGATGTTTGGATCGCGTAGCGCAGACTGGATGAGTGGGGTGAGGCAGTGAGGAGGGAGAGAAAGGAGGTCGAGTAAGAGGACATGAAGTGTGGTGGGTGTGGGAGGAGTGGAGTTGAGGGAGTCACTCGTTGACGTTGACATGCAGCATAGTTGGAGAAGGGTGGCTTTGGGTCTTCGTCCTGTTTGATCTGGCGGCCATTCACAGTCTAATGCTATGATGCGTGATGTGGAGACGTATAGAGACCTGCGTGGGGTATGGGACGAAAGTTTTGAGCGAGGGAAATCAAAATGTGATGATTAAATCATTAATTCTTACCATTTTTCCTCTAAATCCGTCTGATTATCTATGTAGTGAACGGACACACCATCCCTCGGTTCCCAGTACTCGCCCATTTCAATTACTATTCAAACATAATACATTTAAACTCACAATTGAAATATAACTTAAACACAGGTCTCTCGTCACTCAACACAACCCTAAACTCCACTACTATCACCACCACTCCCACTATTTCCTACTCCTATAACACCTTCCTAGGAGGCATCATCTTAGTCATTATCTCATACCCATGTTCTCCAGTAGGATCAACAACTCCAGGACTATCACCATCCCTGACATACCCCAACTTCTTGTACAACGCAATTGCAGCAGTATTTTCGTGAAAAACAGTCAGCATAATCCTCGTAAGACCCCCCTTCCTAGTTATTAACTCTACTAATTGCATGAGGTACTTGCCTAGGCCTTTACCTTGGTGAGAGGAAGCTATTTGAATTTCGTAGAGGTAGCAGATTGGTTGACCTTGTTCTTCCTCAAATCGGACGTGGACGAACGCTACTGGTGTCATTGCATTGCTGGTGGTGGTATTATTTTTATTGCTGTTGCTGTTATTGTTGTTGTTGTTGTTGTTGTTTGTCTGGTTCTCTGATTGTACAGATGATGAAGGCATTGTGTCGTATGCAATCAAGTACCTTGCTTCTTCGTGTTCCATTTCTTTCCTCTTTTGGGCTGGTTTCCATCCGCCCCACCCTGGACATTTCTCGTAAAGGGGACGCATATGCTGCTCTGTGAGATTGAAAGCCCATTCTAGGGTTGTGGAAGGGAGAGAAGATGCATGGTGTGCTTTGATTTGGAGATTGAGGTTGTTTTTGTTGTACGTGCAGAGGGCGGAGAATGGGGAGAGGATGTCAACGTCGGTAGTTAGTGCATTTAGTTGAGATTTGATGGCGATAATGCGTTCGTTCTCGAATGCACGTTGTTGTCTTTTGTCTTTGGATTTGGAAGAGGGGCCTCCCTTTCTTCCCTATGAAGACGAATGTGATGAAAAAAGAGGTCAAAATGTTGAAAGAAATTTGAATACCAGTTGATGAATAGAGAATGATCAAGGCGCTTACCATGTTTTCACTTGTGCAGATAATGTTGCACTGTCTGTAATTTGAATTAATGCATGCATTGAGGAGTAAATGCCATTTGAAGTCTGTCTTCAATGCAAAAGCGGTGGCGGAGCTTTGAATGTGGAGTTATGAAAGCAAGCCCTCAAGGCGAAATCCAGGCATAACCTTGGCTTTTTTGAACACCAAGAGAGCCATCATGATACATGCAATATCCCTTAGTCAGCCTCGGGCCTTGCCATCCAGGTTCAGATGTCACTTATCAACACCCAATTGTTCACGTCTTAGCCCTGTTTTCTTGAACAAACGGCCATACCTGTACAATCATAGCTCGCCAAACAGAATTGGGTGCCTCAAAACATCACGAAAAGGTGGGTTTCTTTTTTATTTCCTTGCACCAACCCTCGTCAACCCCAACCAACGCCCGACTCTCCCCCTTTCCCCCGCTAACCACCCTTCCTCCATCTCCATCCTTCAGGTCTACACCAACAACTAGCCAAACCATCTTCATCGATAACAACCACTACAACCAGAGCAGTAGCAACAGAAGAACAAGTTGAAATCATAGAAGTCTCAAAAGAACATTATGCAGATGTTGGAATCACAATCAAAGTCTCCATTATGCCACCATCCTCATCTCCCTCCGCCTACCAGGTGACGGTCACCTCCTCCAGCCCCCGCCCTGATTTGACCCTCCACTGGGCAGTCAATGACTGGAAACAACCTCCCAAGTCTTGCCTTCCACCAAAAACAGTCGTTATAGACGACAAGGCAGTACAGACACCATTTGGTAATGGCGGTAAAGAGGTTGTTATTCACTTCACTCCAGATGATGCACCTAAAAAAGTGGTATTTGTGCTAAAGGAAGGTGAAAAGTGGACAAACAGTGGTGGAGCTGATTTCACAGCTCAAATTAAAGTCCCTGAAGCATCAGATCTGGTGGGTGAGATTTTAGACGCCGAGGCAACATTTGAACATTGGGGGCTGTTCAACAGATTCATCATGGCTATTCAAAACTTGGACGCTCTGGATGCATCTGGTCCCACTGGCATGGCCTTCCTACTGACCTGGATCCGCCTCAGTGGTATGCGTCAACTGGACTGGTATAGAAAATCCAACTATCAGTCAAAAGACATTGCTCATGTGCAGAAGCAAATAGCTCAAAAAATGGCAGACAAAGCACGTTCGGCACGTGACCCACTCAACCGAGTCTTTGCCAGATCTGCCCTCGCCACTCTTCCCCGAGGAGGCGGCAATGGTGACGACATCAGAATGGGTATCTTGGAGGTTATGCGTGCCAATGGCATCAGAGAAGGGCATAGGCCCGGCATAGAAGACCACTTCCTAGAGCAATGGCATCAGAAGCTTCACACGAACACTTCTCCAGAGGACATCACCATCTGTGAAGCCTATCTGGCTTTCCAGCACTCTGGGTCAATGGATGATTTCTGGAGAGTTGCTTGGGACAATGGAAAACTCACCCCAGAGATCCTTGCTACTATGGATCACCCAATTACAGGCTACCCAGTGCACCTACCACACATTATTCCAGCTATGCAGCATTACTTGTGGATACTGAAAACAACACATAGTGGGGCAGATCTGGATGTGACTGCCACAATGGCGCAAGGCGCCCTGGATGGTGAATTGAATTACATGATATCAGATATGCTGGCCAACAGGCACGAATGGTGGGTCCCGGGGAAGATTGTGGAAATCAGAAAGAGATTGGAGGGCTACTGGAGGGGAGCAGAAGGAGTGAGTAGAGATGTGATGTTGTTGGACATAGCCTTGGATGGATACTTTAGATTGTTGGTGGAAAGAATGGATAAAGGGGCACTGGAAAGAAATGATCAGATTAATCTGTTGGTGTTGGTACTGGAAAATGCCTGTATTGCCAGTGAAAGTGAGGAGCTGGGGAAAGCGTTGGCATTCTGGAAGAAGGTGACAAATATGGAGAGATGGACTGGAGATTGGGCGAAATTAGCTCTTGCTGCTGCAGATAATACTGCATTGGTATTGGAAAACTACATGGACACCATTGCAAGCCTAGTCCAACCACACGCTGTTGCATTCCAAAAAGCGTGTGACATTGATGCAGCGTACATCCTAAACTTCTCAGAAGAAGTGGTGAGAGGACTGCCAGCTTTCATCATTGCTCCCATTCTCAGGTACATGTCTCCTCACCTAAGAGCAGCAGCCGGAGTTGGACCCTGGCAGGTGGTATCGACATCATTGCCAGATCCAGTGGCTGCAGGAACACTCACCTTGCTCCCAGATCTGGGCCAGATTCAAGGCAAGAGTTTCACTGATGCGCCCATGGTGGTGGTGGTGGACTCTCTGACTGGAAATGAAGACATTCCAGAAGGAATTACAGCAGTTTTGACTTTGAGTGCAACTGATGTGCTCAGTCATATTGCTATCAGAGCGAGGAGTCAAGGAGTGTTGCTGGCTACGTGTTTTGATGAAGGGGAATTGGGAAGTGTGAAGGAGATGGAAGGCAAATGGGTGGAGGCGGGGACTCTGCCTTCTGGTGATGTTGCTGTGCAGGTTGCTATTGCCCCTACGAATAGTTGCAGTAGTTCTAATGGTGATAGTGGTGCTGTTAAGAAGAAAGCTAGAAGTAAGAAGTTGCTGTCTGGAAAGAAAAAGCCAGAAGAGCTGTTACCTGCCGGTACATGGGTCCTCCAAGAGAGTGCCTTCACCGACGAATTAGTCGGAGGAAAGTCCAAGAACCTAGCTGACTTGAGAAGCAAGCTGCCAGCTGGAGTAGGAGCACCTAACTCTGTCACTCTTCCATTTGGATGCTTCGAAAAGGTACTTGCTAGTAGTGAGAATGCTGCAGTAGCTAAGATGGTGGCAAGTCTTGAAAAGAAACTGGAAATCACTACTACTAGTAGTAGTAGTACTAGTACTAGTTCTCTTCCTGTGAATACTTTGGCAGAGCTGAGAAGTCTGATTAAAACAGAGGTGGTGGCACCAAAAGGCCTTCAAGATGCAGTCATCAACGGGGCAATCACAGCAGGTCTCTGCACCAAGGAGTACTTCACCAACGGAGATAGCTCCTCCTCCTCTTCTTCTTGGGAAGGTCTTTGGGACGCCATTAGAGGAGTATGGGCCTCTAAATGGACAGACAGAGCATGGCTGAGCAGAAGAGCCACTGGTATTCCAGATGAAGATCTCCGTATGGCTGTTCTCCTACAACAAATCATTCCTGCACAATATGCGTTTGTCCTCCACACTGCAGATCCTCTCACTGGAAAGCAAGAAAACGGGTGTGTACATGCAGAGATGGTGGTAGGTATGGGAGAAGCATTAGTGGGCAATTATCCGGGTAGGGCTTTGAGCGCAAATATTGATGGCACTGGAGCCGTAGATGTGGGTTGCCTACCTTCCAAGCGTCTCTCTCTCGTTGCTCCAACTAATACTACAGATGCTGATGGTACTGACGGTACTACTCCAGTAGTAATATTGATAGCGAGGTCTGATTCCAACGGAGAAGATTTAGAAGACTTTGCAGGTGCAGGTTTATACGATTCTATTCCAGTCACTCCACTCGACCATGTGGTGGTGGATTATGGGGAAGAATTAATCATGTGGGATGGAGAGTGGAGAGGTAAAATGCTGGGAGAGGTGGCAGAGGTGGGGAGAGCAGTGGAGAAGGCGTTTGGGGGAGCTCCACAGGACGTGGAAGGGGTGGTGAGTAGTGTGGATGGTAAAGTGTATATAGTACAAACCAGGCCTCAGGTTGTTTCTTGAAAATAAGAAGGTAGAAGAAGAAGAAGAAGAAGAAGAAGAAGAAGAAGAAGAAGAAGAAGAAGAAGAAGGGGGTATTAAATACAGTGTATCTATGTGTTTTACTGATAGATATGAGAGAGAAGAGTAGGAATTTGAATTCATACTTTGTTTCACACAAAGTTGGGAAATTTCAATTATAAAAATTGTAAAAATGTTCAAGGAAGAAAAGGGTCTGAAAGGCATGCACACAAGTCAAAGGTTCACAGATCATCATATTGCGTACAACATCTACCTGTTTATTTATTTTATCATTATCATTGTATCATCATGGAGATCTTATATAAATGGTATATTCATGTAGCATCGTTATCATTATCATGCTGATTGTAGATCCTCT
>Ga0114919_10000588_pt1 | contig 28501 bp, 19 predicted proteins | sample BlataG_FD_88682 | JGI IMG/M metagenome (GOLD analysis project Ga0114919, IMG submission 88682) | Deep subsurface microbial communities from Black Sea to uncover new lineages of life (NeLLi) - Black_00105 metaG | ecosystem: Environmental > Aquatic > Marine > Oceanic > Sediment | place: Atlantic... | reverse complement strand
TTTGGACCGCGAGTCCGGCATGTGCCGGTGAGCAATCGGCGCTTTTCCGCAATCTCGGCGTCAGCCTGCCGGATCTCTTGTGCGGCGTACGGTTAGTACGCCTCCGCGCGATCCGTTGGCTTCCTTGACCTCGCGGTAAAATTGCTCGTTTCCGCATCGGAACCCCAAAGGTTTCCGTCCGGAGTCTGTTCTTTGGACCGCGAGTCCGGCATGTGCCGGCGAGCAATCGGCCCTTTTCCGCGATCTCGGTGTCAGCCTGCCGGGTTCCCCGGTTACCATTGACACGCCACAGGCACGCTACGAGAATATCGGAAGCACGATTCATCCGGCTCGCAACTGTGCGGAGGGTATATCAGGTGAAAATTCAGGAGATAATGGATGGGGACATCGCCATACTGACCCTTAAGGGAAAGATGATGGGCGGCCCCGATATGAAGGAACTGCACGATCATATCAAGGGGTTGATGAGCGACGGTGTCAACAAGGTGGTGGCAGACCTTGGCAAGGTCAAATGGCTCAATTCTTCAGGACTGGGCACGCTTATGGGGGCACTGACCACCCTCAGGAACGAGGGGGGAGACCTGAAGCTGGCCCACACATCGGACAAGATCAACAGCCTTTTAATGATCACGAAGCTGATGTCCATTTTCGAGACCTATGATGATGTAGAGGGTGCCCTGAAGGCATTCGAGGCTGCGAGCGAGTAGCCGCGGGATTTCCGAGATGGAGGTTCCGTTGAGCTTTGAAGGGGTCATTGTTCCTGTGGTGACCCCCTTTTCATTGGAAGGCGCCCTGGACCCCGAAGGGCTGCAGGCGCAGCTCGGATGGCTTTCGGGTAAAGGGCTGGCCGGGATAGTCGCCCTGGGATCCACCGGAGAAGCCGTGCTGGTCAGCCGGGAAGAGCGCAGGCTGGTAATCGAGATATGCGCATCGCTCAAGGAGGAGGGGACCGTGCTGGTGGCGGGGACGGGGGCGGAGAGCACGGCCGACAGCATTGCGCTGGCCAGGGACGCGGCCGAACTCGGCGCCGACGCCCTCCTGGTGGTAACTCCTTCCTACTACAGGGCCCAGATGACTTCGCGGGCGCTCTGCGACCATTACGTGGCCGTGGCGGATGATTCCCCCGTACCCCTGCTGCTTTACAATATGCCCGAAAGTACCGGCATCCACCTTCCCTCCGAGGCCGCCGAAGAGCTCTCTGCACATCCCAATATCGCGGGACTGAAGGATTCGAGCGGGGACCTGCGCAGCCTCCACCTCTTCCTGGGGTGCACACCGCCCGATTTCAGAGTATTGACCGGTTCGACGCTCATCCTGGGCGCTTCGGCCGGGGCCGGGGCGGCCGGGGCCATCCTCGCCATGGGGAACGTGGCTCCGGAGCTGTGTGTGGAACTGTTCGAGGCGGGCAGGACCGGAGATATGGATAGAGTGCTGGGCCTGCAGCCTCAGCTCGGTTTCCTGACACGTGCCATCCAGGGCGCCTACGGGATCCCCGGCATCAAGGCGGCGGTTGATCTGCTCGGCGGCCGCGGCGGCGCTGTCCGCTCTCCCCTGCAGCCCCTCACGGATGAAGATCGTGCTGCGGTGGCCGCCGCCCTGGAGGAAGGGGGGTTGACCCACCGGCAGCCGCGGGCGGGGGCGTAAACACCGGGGGCCGGTAAGGGTCTGGTGATGGCCGAACGTTTCCGTCGCTTTCTGCTGCGCTACAAGGGGCCCGCGGCCTTTGCGGCCGTGATTGTGCCGCTCTGGATGGGGATTGCGGCCTCGGGAGCACTGCTGCGGAACCGCACCCTGTCGGCTTCGATCCCTGTGCGTGAAGAACGGGCCTCGGGAGTGCTTACCGCAGTCGAGGCCGCCAGGACAGAGGCGCGCGCGGCCCTCTCTTCCCTTCTGCCTCCGGTTACGGGCCGCACCCCCTCGGCCGTTAGCGCACTGCTGGCGCGCTCGGGCTGGAGGGTGGTGGATGATACCACACGGGGGGCGATCACTTCTGCAGCTTCAGGCCAGGCCTTTCTGGAGGGGGCAATGCGCGAAGGGGTCGTGACGGAGTTCATACTGGATGCCGGCGAACCCCTTCTGATGGCGGGGGTGAGGGTGGTGCCCGAAGGGGTCAGCATCGCCTGGAGGCCGGCTACCGCACTGCTTGCCCGGGCCCTGGGGAGTGATCCTTCCGTGGGCGCCGCGCTGTATACGGAAGGCGGGCAGGTTGTGGCCGACCCGAGCCCTCTGGGGAGCCTGCTGCCCTCCGAACTGGATGAGGAGCTGCTGAGCCGGGTCATAGGTGAGGATCGGCCGACGCCTCTGGAAATGGGAAGCGGTGGGGCACTGCTGGGGGCAGTGGTTCCTCTGAAGGATTTCGGGACCTGGGATGTGATAGGCGTACTGGCAGCGGCGGCTCCACGCTCCCGGATAGCCGGTGTCGATGGTAGTGTCGGGGCAGCGCTGCTGGTGCTGCTACTCCTGCTGGGACTTGCCGCTGCCGGCTTTGCGGCGTGGGGAGCGGTCGTGGGGCCCGGCCGCAGCCGGGCGGTCGCTGCGTGCGGCCTGATCCCGCTGGTTGCGGGAGCGCTCCTCTACCGGCGCCGTCTCAAGGAGATGGTGGAGGCGACCCTTTCGGCCGGTCCCGAACAGCTGCGGCAGGCCCTGGCGGCCGGAGGTCTCGTGGAGCAGTTCAGCTTCGGAGCCGAGCTGCTTCTGCTGGGCGGTCTGGTCTTAACGGTGCTCTGGAGCTGCCTGGTGCTGCTTACGGCCTGGAAACTCAGCCCGGCCTGAAGGGAATCCCGCCTTCCGCTCTCTAAACCGGCCCTGGCCACACTAATACACCGTTCCGCAACAGTCCTACTTCGGCACCTGCCGGGGTTCACTGCCGTTGATGGTGTAGAAGTGGCTGATATTGGTAACCTTATACAGTGTGTTGCTTATCAGACAGTATTTGTCCCGGCTCAGCGCTATCGCGTGTTCGGCTTTCCCGGGTTCCAGGTCCTCGCCCTGCATGTGGTAGATGATCTGAAAGTCGGTGAACACTTTGGGGTGTTCGTCGGTTATCTCTGACTTCACTTCCACTTCAAACTCCTTCAGCTTTATCCTCATCTTCTCGAGTATAAAGACGACGTCCATGGCCGTGCAGGCTCCCAGAGACATCGGTATGAGTTCCGTCGGTGTCGGGCCCGTCTCCTCGCTCTCCCTCTCCTTCCAGCCGTCCAGCCGGATCTTCTTGCCTGTGTGCGAGAAGACGTCGAAGTGAAAACCGTCTACCCATTTCATCCGGGCATTTCTCTCCATTGTGAACCCTCTCCATCTGATGTGTTCTCAACCGGTTGAAAGTTACGCACCTGCGCTCATGGGCGCCACTGTGCGGAACGGTTTGCCCTGCCTTGACACCGGGAGAATCCGCCCTTTAACGTACCGGAAGGTAACAAACCGGCAGGTCCGCGGAGGAGGTGACGCAGGTAAGTCCCGGCCGCTGCTGCCTGGCGAGGGAGACGCCGTTCTGATGCACCTTTTCTCCAGGTCTGATAAATGGTATCTGGGCGGCGGCGACCGCCTGCTGTGGGCGCCCCCCTTCCCGGTCTGGCTCAGACACCCCGGTCTGTGGGACGAGGTCAGCTATTTCAATCACGCCATCTTTCCCTGCTTCACATGGACCCTGCTGGACGGGCGAGGCCGACCCTACTCTCTGCGCCGCAGCAGGCTGAAATGGTCGCCGGCGGGTATGTCCGCCTCGCTGAAGACCGCCGTGTTCCCCCTTCACGGTGCGCCGCTCGTTGAGACAGCGGGTGGGGAGTTTGCCGGAGAGGTAACGGCATGGGAGAACCTGGCTCTGACAGAGGATGACAGGCTGTGCGCCGAGATAACCATTGATGGCGATGCGGAAGCGTGGGAGGGTGGACTCCATCTTGTCGCCTGGACCGCCCAGCCCGATACGGGAGGCCTCTACGTTCTTCCCGATGGTCGCGAAACGAAGGCGGCCGACTTCGCCGCGGGGCAGTGGGGTATCGTGTGGACGAGGACACTGATGCCACCGGGCCAGCCTCAGGTGGAGATACGGTGCCGGCTCAGCCTTGACCGTGAAGCCTCATCCTGGTCGGTTCAGTTCTCGGAAGGACGCCAGATCCAACCGCACTGGGGCCTTACACCCTGGTCGGGAGTGTGGGAGAGGCCGGGGCTTGGCAGTGATGTGCGCCAGTCGGGCAACGACCCTCACGGGATCTACTATGCGGCCCTGCACGCCGAGCTGGCCCGTGGGGCCGGCGGCAGGGAGAGCCTGACCGTAGTCTTCGAGGTGCCCGGTGAGACCGGAAAGGACGCCGTGGAGAGCGAGCAGGTGACGATAGGGGCGGAAGCGGTACGCAATCCGCCCGGGTGGGTCGGGGAGGCCGGGCCTGCTGAAGAGACGCCTCCGGAAAAGCTCCAGGATAACGGGCCGCAGCCCGGGCCTCCCGGTCCGGAGGCACCCGGTCTGCTCCTGAGCCGGACCGCACGGGCCTGGGAGAAGGCTATGAGCGGGGTGCCCGAGCTCCGCTGCTCCGATCCCTTTCTGGAGGCGGCGTGGAAGCACAGGTGGTACGCGCTGCGCCTGCTCGAAGGCAGGGGCGGACACGGTTACTGGCAATACCCGGCCGTCTGCGAGGGCATCGGGTATTTCAGGATGCCGGTCTCATACAGCGGCCATGCCCAGATGCGCGACCTCCGATGGAGGCACGACCCGTCGGCAGCCAGGGGGACGCTGCGCAACTTCGTCGCAAACCAGCGCGAGGATGGCTCGTTTCCGGGAAGGATCTACCACAACACAGACCGGAAGACGGACTTCTACCTGGCCGACTGGGGAGGCGCCCTGCTCGCCCTCGAGCAGGTTCACCCCGACCCCGCTTTCTGCGAAGAGGTCTACGAGCCGCTGAGTCGCTACGCCGAGTACTTCGACCGCGAGCGCGACAGGGAGGATTCGGGACTTTACGATGTCGTCTCCCATTACGAGACCGGCCAGGAGTACATGAGCCGCTATATGGCGGTATTCAGCGAAGCTGACAGGCCGGGGTGGGTGAGCAATATTCAGCTCAAGGCGGTGGACGCCACCGTCTACATCTACCGTCTCAAACGGGCCCTGGCCATTGTTGCCGGCAAGATCGGCCGGGAGGGAGAAGTGGAGCGCTGGAACAGTGAGGCGGACAAGACGGCCGCAGCCGTTCTGGAATACATGTGGGACCCCGAGGAGCACTGGTTCAGCGATGTGGATCCACGCGGGATGGAGCGTACCGGGGTCAAAGCGGCGGTGGGGTTCTACCCGTTCATGACCGATCTGGCCGGAGCTGAACAGATGCCCGCCCTGTGGGAGCACCTTCTGGATCCGGAGAAGTTCTGGACACCCTTTCCGGTGCCCGCCACGAGCGCCGATGACCCATGGTTCGATCCCGACGCGCGGTGGAAGGGTAAAAGAATGAACTGCCCCTGGAACGGGCGTGTATGGCCGATGACCAACAGCCACGTCTTCGAGGCCCTTGCCCGGGCGGCCTGGGTTTTCGATTTCGGGCTGGCGCCGCACGCCGCGCATTTCCTGACCCGTTACGTGAGGATGCTCTTCACCGGCGGCGATCCCGGACGTCCCAACACCTTCGAACACTACCACCCGTATTCGGGTCAGCCCTGCTTCTATCGCGGCATCGACGACTACATGCACTCGTGGCTTTCCGACCTTATCCTCAGGTTTGCAGTGGGGCTGCAGCCGCCGCTGCTGGAGCTCGCCATGGGTGACTACGCCCTCTCGCACCATCCCCTCGACCTCGGCCTGGAATACCTCACCTGCCGCAGCCTCCTCTACAGGGGACACCTAATTGACGTTGAGCTGGCCCGGGGGCAGGCACAGGTCAGCGTGGATGGCAGGGTAGTGGCCGAAGGGACGTGGGGTGAGCCTCTCGCGGTTCCGCTCGAGTAAGTGCACCGGCGAGCCACCCTAAGTCGCCTGATATTGTAATGAAGACGATTATTGGTGATTGGCTCATTTTCGTGGTTGATAATTAACCACGACATGGTTAATATTTAACCATGATAAAAAGAAATATTACGGCTTCCCTGCTGGAAGCGCTTACAGAAAGCCCGGTTGTACTGCTGCATGGCGCCCGTCAGACCGGGAAGAGTACGCTTACGATGTACATAGCGGGAGAGGAAAAACCCGCCAGGTATATCACTCTCGACGACGCTACCGTGCTCGCCGCCGCCCGGTCTGATCCCGAGGGTTTCATAAACGGACTTGAAGGGCATGTAGTGCTGGATGAGATTCAGCGCGTCCCGGACCTGTTTCTACCCATTAAGGCTGAAGTCGACCGAACCAGGGAACCGGGACGCTTTCTCCTGACAGGTTCAGCTAACGTACTTCTTCTTCCGAGTCTGTCCGAATCGCTGGCCGGGCGGATGGAGATCCTGACTCTTTGGCCGTTCTCTCAAGGTGAAATCGAAGGGCGGACCGAAAGATTCGTGGACATTGTCTTTGAGGACAAACCGCCGGATTTACCTGCAACGGGGGAGGATGCTTCCTCCCTCTACCATCGAATCCTCAAAGGCGGGTATCCGGAAGCACTTGACAGAAAGAGCGCCAGGCGCCGTGCCGCATGGTTCGGTGCCTATATTACCACGGTTCTGCAGCGTGAGGTCCTGGACATCGTTCCGATCGAGGGGCTTATGCAGATACCACGTCTGCTCGCACTTCTGGCAGCACGCTCGGGTACACTTCTCAATTCCTCAGAGATCTCCAGGTCATCCGGTATTCCTTTTTCCACGCTGAGACGGTACATGGCCCTGCTCGAGACCACGTTTCTGATTCAAACCGTTCCTGCCTGGTCGGGAAATTTGAGCAAGCGGCTCGTGAAATCTCCCAAACTTGTTCTCGGTGATGCCGGTATGGTTTCCCACCTGACCGGGCTGACGGAAGAACGAGTGGCGGCCGACCAGCATCTGCTTGGTCCGGTTCTGGAATCCTTCGTGGCAATGGAGCTGAGGAAGCAGATCACCTGGGCCGAGCGGCTGGTGAATCTTTTCCACTTCCGTACTCAAACCGGGCAGGAGATAGATCTCCTGCTGGAAGATACCAGAGGTCGCCTGGTAGGAATCGAGGTGAAATCCGCGGCGGGCGTGGGAAGCTCGGATTTCAAGGGACTCAATGTGCTGGCGGAAGCCAGACCGGACCAATTCCATCGTGGTATAGTTCTCTACATGGGCAGTGAGCCCGTCAATTTCGCGCCGAATATGCATGCGCTGCCGATCGGCACCCTCTGGCAGTGGTAGAGATACTCAAGAAAGCCGCGCGCTCCATTGAGGAGTGGCTTGCGCCGGATGTGGCCGATGCCATCGCGCGCGAGATTGAATCCGCGGGCGGCAGTGAGGTTTTTTTCGTAGGGCGCCTCTCGTCTGAAGGGATCGTAGTCGAAGCTGAGGTGGCGGCCCGCGGGACAGAAGGGGCGGTACCGGCAGTGGCCCAGGCGGTCCGTCCGGGCGACCTTGTGATCCACAATCATCCCGGAGGTACCCTCCAGGCATCGGAGCACGACCTGGATGCGGCCTCCCGTCTGGGGGCAGATGGGGTAGGCTTCGCTATCGTGGACAACGCCTGTTCCGGCATCTACGTGGTTGTGGAGCCTCAGAGGCCGGAGGAGGCGAAGCCGCTCGAACTGGAGCAGATCAGATCCTTCTTCGAGCCGGGCGGGCCCCTGTCGAAGGTCCTGGGAGGCTATGAGCCGAGAGAGGCGCAGGTTGAGATGGCGCTCGCGGCTGCCGGGGTTTTCAACGACGGCCGGGTGGTTCTGGTCGAAGCGGGCACAGGGGTCGGTAAGAGTCTTGCCTACCTGGTCCCGGCGATATTGTGGGCCACCCGTAACCACCGCCGGGTAGTTGTATCCACCAATACGATCAACCTTCAGGAGCAGCTTACAGGTTCCGACCTGCCGGTCCTGAAGAGAGCAGGGCTGAATTTCAGGGCGGTGCTCGTCAAAGGCCGCCGCAACTATGCGTGCCTGCGCAAGGCCGATGAAGTTATGGGAGAGCCCGACCTTTTCGCCGAGACTGAAGGAGAGGCGGCTGAGCTGAGAGAACTCGCCCATTGGGCCTTCCGGACCAGCGACGGAAGCCTCTCCGACCTGAGCCCGCCACCCAGGAATGTGCTGTGGGAGCAGCTGGCCACCGAAGCCGACGACTGTACCCGCGCCAGGTGCCCCTATTTCAACGAATGCCACTTCTACAGGGCGCGCAAGGGGGCTGCCAGCGCCGATATCCTGATCGTAAACCACCATCTCCTCTTTACCGATCTGGCTCTGCGCCAGGCGCTGGGCCCGGAGGCGGGTACGGCGGTACTGCCTCCATACAGTCATATTATCCTGGACGAGGCGCAGCACGTTGAGGAGGTGGCCACCAGCCACTTCGGCACCGAGATAAGCAGTCTGGGACTGCAGCGCCAGCTGGGTCGGCTGCAGCACCGCCGCAGGCCGGGCAAGGGACTGCTGCCGTTCCTTCTGAAGAACCTGATCCCCCTGACCGATGGGAATCCACAGGCACAGCGGGCGCTGGAGCGGCTCGAGACGGAGGTGCGTCCCTCGCTGGCGGTGGCGGCCGAGGCGGTGCCGGCCCATTTCGGAAGCCTTGCGCGCGCGGCCCGGTCTCTGATGACCAGGCAGGAGGAGGAAAGGACTCTTCGCCTGACAGAGGATGTTGAGAGTGAGCCGGCATGGAGTCACGACGGCGCCGAGTCGTGCCGCGCCCTGAGGAGGGAGATATTAGGGCTGACGACCAGCCTGGAACGATTGCTGCGCGATCTGGGACCCCTGCGTGAGGAATACGGGCAGGAGCTGGATTCCCCATTTATAGATATAGCGGCCGCAACGGGGCGCCTGAATGCCGCCGCCACCGCCCTCACACATTTTGTCGATCCAGTAGATGCCGGCGAGGAGGAGGTCGTGCGCTGGCTCGAAAGCGGGCCTCCTCGCGGGGACGTACCCAGGCTGACGCTGGCCTCGGCGCCTGTCGAGGTCGGTGCCCACCTGGCCAGAGCCGCTTTCGAGGTGGTCGAAGGCGCCCTTCTTTCCTCGGCGACGCTGGCCGTGGGAGGAAGCTTCGAGTTCATATCCTGCCGTCTCGGGTTGGACCGCCTGGAGGCCGGACGTGTTGTGGCGGAGGTTCTGCCCAGCCCATTCGATCATGCCCGGCAGGTGGAGCTGCTGATACCGGACGACTTTCCGGAGCCAACCGAGTCGGACCACGACCGGGCGCTCGCCCTGCTGCTTGAGCCGGCGATCGTCGCAGCTGGCGGCAGGACACTGGTGCTGGTGACCTCGTACGGGTCAATGCAGCGCATCCACGACCTGCTTGCGGAGCCTCTTGCACAAAAGGGAATCAGGCTGCGGCGCCAGGGTGAGGCGCCCCGGACTATGCTTCTCGAATCACTTCGAACGGGAAAGGGGGAAGCGCTTCTGGCGACAGACTCCTTCTGGGAGGGAATAGATGTACGCGGCCAGGCGCTCAGCCTGCTCGTGTTGACACGACTGCCCTTCAGGGTGCCCTCCGAGCCCGTCCTGCAGGCGCGCGCGGAACGGCTTGAGAGGGAAGGAGGGAGGGCGTTTACGGAGTTGTTGCTGCCGATGGCCGTGCTGAAATTCAAGCAGGGTATGGGACGGCTCATCCGGCATCGCGGGGACCGTGGTGTCGTGCTTGTGCTCGACCCGCGGATAGTGCGCAAGTCGTATGGCGGGACCTTTCTACAATCACTCGGGTGGGGTGATCCTTCGGTTGTTACCGCAAAGGAGGCTCTTTCCCGGGTGCAGAACTGGTTCTCAGTAAACAGGGGGCCGGATTGATCTCTCCTGAATCTGAAATGCGCGGGCCCGCACAACGGGCGGTCGAAGGGCTGGAGAGGCTGGTGCGCGAAACCGGCCGGAGCGAAGGGCTCGAACCCTCCGGTATCAGGGTCGCGATAGCCCCGGGTCGGGTGAATCTGCTGGGCGGGCACACCGACTACAACGAGGGCTATGTGCTGCCGGTTGCGGTGGACCGGTTCGTGAGCTGTGCAGTTGCGGTGGACGATTCCGGCACGATCGAATTCCACAGCCTCGATTTCGACGACAGATTCACCCTGGAACTCGCCCGCCTGAGCGATCTCCGAGGGGACCGTGAGGAGTTCGAACGGCTTGCAGGAGGACGCCGGAGCCGCTGGCGGCGCTATGTCGCGGGGGTGATCCTGGAGATGGATGAGGCGGCAGTACCGCTCGCTTCCGGCCTGGCGGCGATCGCGGGTGATGTGCCTGTCGGATCCGGCCTCTCATCTTCGGCGGCTCTGGAGGCCGCCGTATATATCGCGTTGGGTACCGGGGTCCAGGCCACACCAGAAGCGGCGCTGCTCTGCCAGCGTGCAGAGAACAGGTGGGCCGGCGTGCCGTGCGGGATCATGGACCAGTTCGCCAGCCTCCTGGCCGAGCAGGGCAAAGCGCTCTTCCTCGACTGCAGGCGCCTGACCTATAAGAATGTCAGCCTCCCCGGGCAGAGCGCGATCACGGTGGTAGATTCGGGCGTACGCAGGGAGCTTGCCGACGGCCGGTACAGCAGGCGCCGCCACGAGATCGAGACCGCGCTGGAGATCCTGCGCAAGGTGGCGGGTCCGATCCAGTCGCTGCGGGACCTTTCGCCCGGGGATCTCGCCGGGATGGAGGATCTGCTCCCCCATACGCTACGCAAGCGCGTCGAACACGTCGTCGGCGCCATAGAACGGGTCCCGAAGGGGGTTGCCCACCTCGCCCAGGGCGAGGTGGAGAGATTCGGACAACTGATAACGGAGTGCCACCACTCCCTGGCCCGGCTTTACGAAGTGAGCATCCCCGAGCTGGATATCATCGTTGAATCGGCCCTGGAGGTGGACGGGGTGTTCGGGGCGAGGCTGACGGGTGCGGGATTCGGCGGTTGCTGTGTTATCTTCCACAGGGAGGGCTGTGAGGAGGAGCTGGAGTCGGCAGTCACGGAGGCTTTCGAGGCCGGGTTCGGGAGCGGGCTCTCCTTCCATCATCTTCACGCCGCTTCCGGAGCGCGCCTGCTGGACGAGGCGGAAATATCTGAATCATCTGAATCATGAGGTACCGGTTGAGGGAGATCAGGCCGTGAAAAGGCGTCTCATCGGGGTCGATACGGGAGGTACCTTCACCGATCTGGTTGCGCTGGGGCACGAAGGACTGGTCCATTTAAAGCTGGCCAGCACCCCCGATGCTCCCCACAAGGCAGTCCTCGAGGGTGTGGAGAGCATTCTGGGGGAGGGCATCCCCGGCGGGGCCGACCGGATCGCGCACGGCACCACCGTGGCCACCAACGCCATCCTGACGGGCGATGTCGCCGCCGCAGTGCTGGTGACCACCCGCGGCTTCGAGGATGTGCTCGAGATCGGCCGTCAGGACCGTCCCGCCCTCTACGACCTGGAGGTCAGGCGTTCGGAACCGCTGATAGGGCGCGGGCGCCGTCTGGGCGTGGCTGAACGGGTGGGTCCCGAAGGCCAGGTGGAACTGGATCTGAAGCCGGATGGCCCCGAGATCGAGGATCTGCTCGACCGGATAGACAACCTGGACCCGCCTCCTGAAGCCTTCGCCGTATGCCTGCTGCACTCATACGCCAATCCCGGGCACGAACAGATCGTCGCCCGAGCGCTCGCCGGGCGTTTCCCCGGTATCGGGATTACCCTGTCGTCGGAGCTGATTCCCGTCTTCCGCGAGTATGAGCGCACCTCCACGGTCGCCGTGAACGCCGCCGTCGGGCCGGTCATGGGGCGTTATCTGGAATCGCTGCACAGTGGGCTGGGAGAGGCCCGCCTTATGATTACGACCTCCAGCGGGGGAAGCCTCTCGGCGGTACAGGCCGCGAGGGAACCGGTCCACACGCTGCTGTCCGGGCCTGCCGCGGGGGTTGCGGGGGCCGTCGCGGTAGCGGGGCGTGCCGGCTTTGAGAAGATCCTTACCTTTGATATGGGCGGAACCAGCACCGATGTAGCCCTCTGCGAGGGAAGTATCCGGCAGACGGCCGAAGGGGGTATCGAAGGGTATCCTCTCCTGGTAGGCCAGGTTGACCTTCACACGGTGGGGGCGGGTGGGGGTAGTCTGGCCAGGGTGGATCGCGGGGGAGCGGTTATAGTCGGTCCCCAGAGCGCTGGTGCGGACCCGGGACCGCTGGCCTATGGGCGCCGCCGGCCGGGGCCGGATGGCGAAGGTGTCACCGTTACCGACGCGAACCTGGTCCTGGGCAGGCTCCCGGCCGCCGGCCTGCTGGGTGGCGCAATGTCGCTGGATGGCGACGCCGCACTCGAAGGGCTCCGGGGGCTGGCCACAGCGGCCTCACAAGCGCCGGGGTCGGTGAAACTCTCTCCTTATGAAGCCGCCGAAGGCGTTGTCCGCGTTGCGGTTACGGCGATGGCAGGTGCGCTGCGGCGGATCAGCGTAGAGCGGGGGAAGGACCCCCGCGAGTACGTGCTCGTTGCTTTCGGGGGGGCGGGCGCTATGCACGCTGCCGCCCTTGCCCGCGAAATGGGGATCGGGCGCGTGCTGGTGCCGTACGAGCCCGGCCTTCTCTCGGCCGTGGGGACGCTCGTGGCGGGCCTGAGGGTGGACAGGGCGCGTACCGTTCTGGGGATCAATCCGGACTGCGATGCCGCAGGTGTCGAAGCCGTATGGAAGGAACTGGAAACTGGGGTAACCGCCGGGCTGGAGGAGGCGGGGGCATTGTCAGATGAGTGCCGGCTGGTTCGCACGGCCGATATGCGCTACCGGGGTCAGTCATTCGAGCTCGTGGTCGCTCTACAGCAGTGGGCTGGAGCCGCCGGTACAGGATCGTGGAACAGATTGTGCGAGCGCTTCGCTGACGCGCACAGGGAGCGTTACGGATACGACCGCCCCGGTACGGTGGTCGAGCTCGTGTCGCTGCGTGTCGAGGGGCACGGCCCGGCCGCCGCCGATCTGGATGAGCTGCTGCCCCCCCTCGATTCAAAACCGCTGCAGGAGGCGTTCCCGACCCGATCTATGGTCTGGGAGGGCGGGAACCTGGCGGCGGCGCAGATTCCGAGGAGAGAACTCGGTGCGGGGCGGCACTTGCGCGGACCGGTCCTGATCCACGAGTTTTCAGCTACGACGATCGTTCCTCCGGACGCGGAAGTGGAGGTAGGACCGTACGGGGACCTGCTCATCAGCGTCTGAATGAGCAAAAGAGCCGTTTCCGGACGGAAACTGATTACTGATTGGAGACATTGTAGTGTCAGAACTTCCTAAAAATGCCGGTCTCTCCACCAGGGCCGTCCACGCCGGAGAGGGTGTAGACCCGGCTACAGGTGCGGCCGCCGTTCCCATCTACCAGACGGCCCCCTTCGGCTTCCCGAACGCAATGGCGCTTGAAGATGCGTTTCTGAAGCCGAAAGAGGGGGACTACATCTACAGCAGGATGGGGAACCCGACGGTACGGGCGCTTGAGAACAAGGTCACCGCCCTGGAGGGGGCCCAGGACTCGGTAGCGGCGGCATCCGGAATGGCGGCCATAAGCACCACCATGTTCACGCTGCTTGGACCCGGGGCGCGACTGGTCGCCTACAGGGATCTGTACGGGGGCACCTCCGGGTTCTTCAGGCGCGTGCTCGAGCCGTGGGGCGTGGAGGTGGTATGGGTTGATGTGGGCGCGGAAACGGGTGATGGAGCGGATCTGAAGGCGGCGCTGGGCGACGGGGCCGGGATCCTCTATCTGGAGACACCCACCAACCCGACCCTGAAGGTGGTTGATATCGAGGCGGCGGCGGGGCTGGGCCGTACGGCCGGCGCTGCTATTGTGGCCGACAGCACCTTCGCGACACCGGTCCTGCAGAGCCCTCTGGAGCTGGGGGCCGATCTGGTGATCCACAGCCTGACGAAGTACCTGGGAGGCCACGGGGATACCACCGGCGGCCTTGTTGCAGGGTCGGAGGATACGATAAAGGAGATACGCGCCCGCCTGGTCGATCTTGGAGGTATCATGGATCCCCTGGCTGCATTCCTCATCATGCGCGGTGTGAAGACGGTAAAGGTAAGGGTTCTCCAGACAGCTGAGAACGCCATGGCGATCGCCCGCCACCTCGAGGCCCACTCCAGGATCCGCAGGGTCAATTACCCAGGTCTGGAATCCAGCCCCTACCACGGGACCGCAGCCGGGCAGATGAGGGCCTTCGGAGGGATGCTCTCTTTTGAGGTGGATGCCGAACTTGAGGATGTCAGGAAGGTGGTGGATGCCTTCCGGATGATCCAGATCATACCGAGCCTTGGAAGCGTGGATACAACGCTTCTATTGCCAGCGGTCTCTTCACACTACAAGTTGAGTAAGGCGGAACGGGAGGCGATGGGGATACCGGACGGCCTGATCCGTCTCTCGGTGGGTATCGAGGACATCAGCGATATCCTGGAGGACCTCGATTACGGCCTCTCCGTTCTGGATTGATGTGCACAAGGAGCCTGTCGGAGGAAGATAAGGTCATGAGCCCGGAGCCGGGGTTTAACATGCCGAACGATATTCCTGAAACTGCAGGTGGAACCATCCCCTGCCCCGATACCGTGGACGTGGTCGGGATAGGTTCCTGTGTGATGAACTATGTAGCTCTGGTTCCCGAACTCGGGCACTCGCAGTGCAAACGTCACAGTCAGGGACTCGAGGCCACACCCGGAGGCGCGACGGCGCTGAGCCTGATACAGCTCGCCCGGCTGAACATCAGCACCGCCTGGCTGGGGACCCTGGGCGATGATGATGACGGCTCCCGTATCCTGAGGCACCTCGAGGACGAGAATATCATGACACGGGGCATCGAGCGGCGGGACGGTATGCGTTCTCCCTTCTCCTGGGTGACGGTTACCCCGAACGGGGACCGTAACACCCTCATCTTCCCTAACGTGCTGAGTGACCTGACCGCCGAAAATGTCAGCGCCAACATGGTGGGCTATATAGACAACTGCCTCCACTTCCACACCGACATAGGCACTATTCCGCTTCGTACGACTCTGCAGGCCATCGAGGTCGCACACGCCGCCGACTGTATGGTGTTCACCGATGTGGACACCGATCCGATCTACCTGGTCGAGGAGGTGGGCCTGGGAAGACCGAAGGAGCTGGAAGCCATCCTGCAGAAGACCGACATCCTGAAGCTGTGCCTTGCAGCCGCACTGCGGCTCTCGGGCGAGAAAACTCCCGAGATGGCATGCGAGCAGCTGCACAGGACCTACCAGTCCCGCTATACTATTGTCACGGCCGGCAGGGAGGGAAGCTGCATCATCTACGACGGCGAAGTGTGGAACATCCCCGCCCTGGGCGGTCCCGCGGTGGATTCGACAGGCGCGGGCGGCGCATACTACGGCGGCCTCTCATACGCGCTGCTGACCGGCATTAAGGGCGAGAGTGCGGGCTATTTCGCCGCGGCGTGCGCCGCGTTCGCCTGTTCGCGCGTAGGCTCCCTCCACCTCGGCACACGGGAGGAGATCGATACCATTCTGTCCGGGGAGGAAGTTGAAGAGGCGGCCGAAACAGATCTCACAGACGTGTTGTAGTGCCCGCTGAACGAAACAGCCCCGCCAATAAAATAGACAGGTCCCATCTGGAAACTAACGGTGCACCAGATATGGATCCGGTACTGCTCGAAGTATATAAACACCGCTTTGCCGGTATCGCCGAAGAGATGGGGGCAGTGCTCCAGCGGTCCTCCTCATCGCCGAACATTAAAGAACGCCGCGACTACTCGTGTGCTCTCTTCGATTCACAGGCCCGTGTAATCGCCCAGGGGGATCACCTGCCCGTACATCTGGGCAGCATGCCTCGCTCTGTCGCTTCCGCGCTGGCCGGAGGTCATCTTCAGCACGGTGAGATCGTCCTGCTCAACGACCCCTTCGCCGGAGGAACGCACCTGCCCGACCTGACCATGGTCGCGCCGGTGTATTCTCCGGCCTATCCCTCCCCGTCGTTTTACGTGGCATCGAGGGCTCACCACGCCGATGTGGGAGGCATAGCTCCGGGCTCGATGGCGGTTGCAACCGAGATCTATCAGGAGGGCCTTCGCATACCTCCCGTTCGGCTGCGACGCGAAGGGCAGCAGGAACCCGATACCGACATAGTGGCGCTGATCATGGCCAACGTACGGACCCCGGAGGAGAGGGAAGGGGATATCAGGGCGCAGATGGCCTCGCTCGATGTCGGCGCGGCGCGTCTTCAGGAGATCATGGGGGAAAGGGGTGTGGAGGAGCCCATGGCCTATGCGGGGCACCTTCTCGACTATGCAGAGCGGATGACCAGGGCGCTCATCTCCGATATGGCCGACGGAACCTACCGGTTCGAGGATCGCCTCGACGACGACGGAATGGGCAGCGGGCCGCTCTCCATAAAGGTGGCCGTAACAATAGAGGGGGATGAGGCCACGGTAGATTTCACCGGTACCGCACCTCAGTGCCTCGGGCCGCTCAACGCCGTTGAAGCGGTCACCCTGTCGGCTACGGTTTACGTGTTCCGCTGCCTGCTCGATCCTTCGGTTCCACCCAACCACGGTTCCTTCGTCCCAATCAGCCTGATCGCGCCGGAGGGCACACTGGTAAACGCCAGGCCGCCTGCGGCGGTGGCGGCGGGCAACGTGGAGACAAGCCAGCGCCTGGTGGATGTACTTCTCGGCGCAATGGCCCGGGCCGCTCCCGACAGGGTGCCTGCGGCAAGCCAGGGTACGATGAACAACTTGAGCATCGGTGGTATCGATCCACGCACCGGTGAATCGTTCGCCTATTACGAGACCACGGGGGGAGGAATGGGAGGCAGACCCGGCAGTCCCGGTCCCTCTGCGATCCACTGCCATATGACCAATACCCGCAACACGCCGGTGGAGGCCCTGGAACACAGCTATCCCTTCAGGGTGGGCCGTTACGGGGTGCGATCCGGCTCTGGAGGAGCCGGGAAGCACCCGGGTGGCGACGGTATCGTCAGGGAACTCCGCCTGCTTGCTCCGGCCACGGTAAGCCTGCTGTGCGAGCGGCGCACCTTCGGGCCGTACGGGCTGCACGATGGTGAGGCGGGCAGCCCGGGTTGTGGGGTACGGATCGGTACCGGGGGTGAGGAGGAGCCGATGGCGGGCAAGGGAACCTGGCAGCTGGGAGCGGGCGAAGCGATCAGACTGGAAACGCCGGGCGGCGGAGGCTGGGGCGATGCCGGTCGCTGACGCAGTTACAAAGCGGAGGAGAAAGCCCAGTTGGACGCATACCTGATCCTGGAAGACGGGCGCACTTTTCCGGGCAAGTCGTTCGGAGCAGTGGTCGAAACGACGGGAGAGGTGGTTTTCAACACCGCCATGACCGGGTATCAGGAGATCCTCACCGATCCTTCCTATGCCGGTCAGATCGTGGTAATGACCTACCCGCTGATCGGCAATTACGGTGTGACGCCGGAAGACGCTGAGTCACGCGGTGTATGGCCTGAAGGGTTCGTGGTGCGCGAGTACTCCGATCTCTTCAGCAACTGGCGTGGACGACAGGACCTTACCCTCTACCTGCGCGAGCATGGTGTGGCCGGGATAGCCGGTGTGGATACACGGGCATTGACGAGGCATATACGGTCCGCCGGGGCAATGCGTGGGATCATCTCCACTTCCTCCGATATAGAGTCGCTGCTCGCCACCGTCAGGCTGAGCCCGCGGATGGTCGGTCGCGACCTGGTCCACGAGGTGACCGCAGACGAACCCTACGTGTGGGATCAGCCGAGTCCTCCTCCCTTCGGCATCCCCGATGAGCAGACTCAGGCAGATGTTGTACCGGATGACGAGCCCCCGCTGCCCGCGGGGTCGCTGCGGGTTGCGGTCATCGATTTCGGGGTAAAGCAGAACATCCTGCGCAGGCTCGTGGATGTAGGGAGCGCCGTGACCGTCTTTCCGGCAGATTTTCCCGCTGATGAGGTGCTGGCGTCAGATCCACACGGTGTGGTCTTCTCGAACGGTCCCGGAGACCCTGCGGCACTGCCGGCGATAGTGGAACAGGCGCGCATCCTGGCCGACTCGGTTCCCTCGTTCGGTATATGCCTGGGACACCAGATCCTGGGGCAGGTCTTCGGCTACAGCACCTATAAGCTTAAGTTCGGCCACCACGGCGCCAACCACCCGGTGAAGAGGCTGGAAACGGGCAGGGTGGAGATCACCAGCCAGAACCACGGGTTCGCCGTCGACCTCGAGAGTGGCGGATTCGGCCTTGTTGAGACCCACATCAATCTAAACGACGGTACCAATGAAGGTTTCATGCATGCAGAACTGCCGGTCTTCGCGGTCCAGTACCACCCCGAGGCATCGCCCGGTCCGCGCGACGCCGCCTACCTCTTCCGCGAGTTCGTGCGCGCGATGGGCAGGCACCGCGATGCCGGCAGTGGGGGGTTGTAGGCGATGCCGCGCCGCGACGACCTGAAGAAGATCGCGATCATCGGCTCGGGTCCTATTGTGATCGGCCAGGCGTGCGAGTTTGACTATTCGGGAACGCAGGCCTGCAAGGCGCTGTTGGAAGAAGGGTACGAGGTGGTCCTGGTCAATTCCAATCCGGCAACGATCATGACCGACCCGGAGTTCGCCACGCGTACATATGTGGAGCCGCTGACCCCTGAAATCGTGGAGATGATCCTGGAGCGGGAGCGGCCCGACGCATTACTGCCAACCGTCGGCGGCCAGACGGGTCTGAACCTCGCTGTCGAGCTGGCCGACAGCGGAACCCTGGAGAGACTCGGCGTGGAGCTGATCGGCGCCAAAATCGGGGCGATCCGGATGGCCGAGGACCGTGAGCTGTTCAAGGAGGCGATGGAGGCGGCAGGACTGGAGTGCCCGCTGAGCGGTTACGTCAACACTGTCGATAAGACGATACAGCTGGCAGGGTCGATCGGCTACCCGGTCATTATCCGGCCATCCTTCACGCTCGGAGGTTCCGGCGGAGGTGTGGCATTCAATGTGGAGGAGCTGCGCCGGCTGGCCGAGACCGGGATCGATCTGAGTCCAGTCAGCCGGATCCTGGTCGAGGAGTCGGTGATAGGCTGGAAGGAGTACGAGCTGGAGGTGATGCGGGACCTGAACGACAACGTGGTCGTGATCTGCTCCATCGAAAACTTCGATGCCATGGGGGTCCACACAGGAGACTCGATCACGGTGGCCCCGGCCCAGACCCTGACGGACCGGGAATACCAGCGGATGCGCGATATGGCAATAAAGGTGACCCGTACTGTCGGGGTAGAGACCGGGGGGAGCAACATCCAGTTCGCCCTTAACCCCGACGACGGGCGGATGCTGGTTATCGAGATGAACCCCAGGGTCAGCCGCTCCAGCGCCCTGGCCAGCAAGGCCACCGGCTTCCCGATAGCTAAAATTGCGGCAAAACTGGCTGTCGGATACACCCTCGATGAGATACCTAACGACATAACCCGCGAGACCCCGGCATCGTTTGAGCCGACCATCGATTACTGCGTGGTCAAGATCCCCCGCTGGGCCTTCGAAAAGTTCCCCAATGTCGACCAGACCCTGACTACCCAGATGAAGTCGGTAGGAGAGGCGATGGCGATCGGAAGGACTTTCAAAGAGGCTCTCTTGAAGGGGATCCGATCGCTCGAGATAGACCGGGCCGGGCTCTCTGACGGGGCAGCCTATCTGGATGCAGACCGGCTGAGGGAATGCCTGAGGGTTCCCAACTGGGAGCGGCTCTTCTACATCCACCTGGCGTTCCAGTCGGGAATGGACCTGAGCGAGGTGAACCAGCTGACCGGTATCGATCCGTGGTTCCTGCGCCAGATCGAGCAGCTGGTGGACCTGGAGGGCCGTCTGCGCGCCTTCGATCTCGACCGCCTGCCGAAGAGACTGCTCGTAAAGGCGAAGCGCTTCGGCTACAGCGACCTGGAACTCTCCAGGCTGCTGGGCTGTGATGAGGAAGGGGTGCGGCAGAGACGCGGTGAGCTGAGGCTCCGGCCCGTATACAAGAGGGTCGATACCTGCGGTGCGGAGTTCGAGGCCTACACGCCCTATTTCTATTCCACCTACGAGATGGAGGATGAGTCGCGGCCTACAGAGAGACGCAAGATCATCATACTGGGGGGCGGCCCCAACCGGATCGGGCAGGGGATTGAGTTCGACTACTGCTGCTGCCACGCCTCGTTTGCTCTGAAGGAGGAGGGGTTCGAGACCATAATGGTCAACTGCAACCCCGAGACGGTCTCGACCGACTACGACACGTCCGACAGGTTGTATTTCGAGCCTCTCACGCTGGAAGACATCCTTCACATCGTAGAGACAGAGAAGCCGGAGGGGGTGATCGTCCAGTACGGCGGGCAATCGCCGCTGCGGCTGGCCCTCGATCTGCAGAGGGCCGGTGTGCCGATAATAGGCACCAGCCCCGAATCGATCGACCTGGCCGAGGATCGCCGGCGGTTCGGCGCGCTGCTGGAAGAGCTGGGGATTCCCCGTCCCGCCGATGGAACCGCCACCGACGTCGAAGGGGCGCTTGAGGTGGCCCGGCAGATCGGATACCCGGTCCTCATCAGGCCATCCTACGTGTTGGGGGGCAGAGCGATGGCCATCGTCTACGATGAGCGCGACCTGGAGACGTACATGCACACGGCGGTAAAGGCCAGCCCCGAGCACCCGGTGCTCATCGATCGCTTCCTCGAAGGCGCCACCGAGGTGGATGTGGATGCGGTGGCCGATGGTGAACGGGTGGTGATCGCCGGCATCATGGAGCACATCGAGGAGGCGGGCGTTCACTCGGGCGATTCTGCCTGTGTGCTACCACCTTACAGGCTTCCCGATGAGGCTGTGGAAACGATTTCAGATTACACCGTGCGGCTTGCGAAGGCGCTGGATGTGAGTGGCCTGATCAATGTGCAGTATGCCGTGCAGAGCGGCAGGGTATATGTGCTCGAAGTCAACCCGCGCGCCAGCCGGACGGTCCCTTTCGTCAGCAAAGCCACAGGTGTTCCCTGGGCGAAAGTCGCGGCGAAGGTGATGGCCGGCAGGACGCTGGATGAACTTGGGATCGGCGGAGAGTCGAAGGCGCCTGCTCATTTTGTGAAAGCTGTTGTGTTTCCCTTCATGAAATTCCCCGGAACAGATACCATTCTGGGCCCGGAGATGAAGAGCACGGGGGAGGTGATGGGTTCCTCCGGCTCCGTCGGCCTGGCGATTGCAAAGGCGTTCGCCTCCGCCGGTAACCAGCTTCCGGTCGACGGGACAGTTTTCCTGAGCGTATCAGACCCGGACAAACCCGCCGCTCTCGAGGTAGCAAGCCGGCTGACCGGGATGGGATTCGAAATTGTAGCCACCGAAGGTACTGCGAAGCACCTTGAAGCTGCGGGTGTAGGGGCGATACATGTATACAAGGTAGGAGAGGGACCACGTCCGCATGTTGTAGACCGCATCAAGAACGGGGAGATCGATCTCATTATCAATACTCCCCTCGGGCGGGCACCACGTGCCGACGACAAATCGATACGTACCGAAGCTGTCTCACGCGGGGTTCCCTGTATCACTACTATGGCGGGGGCCGCGGCGGCCGTTGATGGCATCCGGGCCCTCAGGGAAGGGATATTGCAGGTGAGGAGTCTTCAGGAATACCATGGAGCGGGTGGCTGATGGGAGAACCCGATCCGGAGAACGTTGTGACCGAGCCGCAGATGGCAGAAAAAGCTGAGGACCACGAGGTCCTCATGCCCCCTCCCGGTGAGGAGGGTGAAACTCTCCTCACCGGTCTGCTCGTGCAGGACGAGGAGCCGGAGACCGTAGTACACCAGCGCTCCGATTATCTCCAGCGTGTATATCTGCTGATGCGCATGCGATGGTTCGCTATCGCGGCACTTCTGGTGACGACCTGGCTTGCATCCGAGATAGGCGATTTCCAGTTCAGCAGGATTCCGCCAGGTCTTGTTCTTGTCGCAATGGCCCTCTACAACGTGGCGTTCGAGATCGACTTCTACTTCCTGGAGCGTAAAAAGCTGGATGTAAAGGGCCTGGGAGTGCTCTACAGGTCAGCCATAGTACAGATCGACCTCGACCTGGTGGCGCTGACCTTCCTGGTACACTTCACGGGTGGTATCGACAGCCCGTTTGTTCTCTTCTATATCTTCCACACGATTACCGCCTCCTATCTGCTGAGCCGCGCGGAGACCTTCCTGCACGCCACGCTGGCTCTGGGCCTCTTCGCCACCATGTGTTACCTGGAGTACCAGCCGGTCATAATAGAATCGCTCGATATGCAAATCCTCCCGCATGTGGGCCTTTACAGGATTTCGGATCTGATCGTCGGGCCGAAGGAGAACTTCGAGAATATACGATACATAGGAGCTTTCATGCTCGCCCTGGCCGCCATGCTGTATATATCCGCAGGCATCGGTACCGACCTCACGGCCCGGTACCGCCGGAAAGAGCAGGCCATCAGGGAGAAGGCGATCACCGACGGCCTGACCGGACTCTATAACTACCGTCATTTCTCGCAGCAGCTCGAGCTGGAATTCGAGCGTGCCCGCCGGTACGGGCACACCCTCTCGCTGGTGATGGTGGATATGGACGGGTTGAAGGCGTACAACGACGTGCACGGCCACCTGCTCGGCAGCCAGTCCCTCAAGGAAATCGCGGAGATATTGAAGGGCTCGACGCGCACGATCGACGTGGTGGCAAAATACGGGGGAGACGAATTCGCATTGGTCCTTCCCGAGACCGACAAGGATGGGGCCGGCTTTATCGCCGAACGGATACGGCAGCGGGTTCGGGAACACCGCTTTCTGGTCACCGACCGCAAGCGGACAGGCCAGCTTTCGGTATCTGTGGGCGTCTCCACCTTCCCGGAGGACGCCAGTGCGGTCAGGGAGCTGGTCGATGTGGCCGACCGCTGTCTCTTCGAAGCCAAGCAGGCCGGACGTAACCGCGTGAAGATAGCGGGGCGGGAGGGCTTCCTGGGTGGTGAGGCAGACGGGAAGGGACGGGAATAGGTACTGATAGGGTGATTACTCCTGTCACACGCCTTTCAAAACCTGCAGCGGCCTTCTGCACGGCGCTGGCGCTGATGGTCCTTCCGGTCATCGGCTCGGCGCCGGCTCCGGCGTATCAGGGGCAGGGCAGTGAGAAGGAGCAGGCTATCCAGGAGGGTCGCAACGCACTGAAGATCCCCTCCTTTGAAACAGCGAGGGAAGCGTTCAGGCGTGCGGCGAGGCTGGATCGCAACGACCCGATGCCCCGTGTGTGGCTGGGGCGCAGCTATTTCCTGGAGCGGCCCGATCCACTCGACCGCGAGGCGAATATGGAGAGGGCCCTTCGCGAGCTTGACCGGGCGCTCAGGATCGATTCGACCTGCCGCGAAGCCCGCTACTGGAAGAGCCGGGTTCTGATGCGTCTGGAGGGCAGAGGCAACCTGATGGAAGCACGGCAGCTGTTGGAGGCGCTCGCGTCGGAGGACCCCTTCTATGAGGACGTGATCCGGCGGCTCCAGGAGGTCCATATCGAGCTGGGATCATTTGCTTACTACCTGGAGGATCGCAGGACAGCAGCGGAGGCCGATCCCGGCGATCCGATGGCCACCTACCGCTATGCCGAGGCACTGAGGCAGAGCGGGGAACTGGGGCTGGCAGAGGCGCTGCTTCTGAGGCTGCGGGAGAGCCGCCGCGACTTCCTGCCGGGACGGGTGAACTTCAGCCTGGCGCTGGTCCTTTTCGATCGGGAACAGTACGAGGAGGGAACCGACTACTATCTGGATGCTATAGCCTTCATGCAGAATAACGTTCCCGCCCGTATGATGTGGGAGGACGCCTATCTGATCGCCAAACTGGACGAGATGCGCCGGTTCAGAGAAGCGGAGACGGTGGAGGATTTCCGTGACTTCTTCCGCGCATTCTGGAAGAGCCGCGACCCGACCAAGACCACCGTGGATAACGAGCGGATAGGCATCCACTACGAGCGCCTGAGGACAGCCTGGAGGAATTACCGGATGACAGGGGTCAGGGCAACCTGGAATGATCCCGACCGCAACAAGCTGCTGCGCATACCTCCCACCTATGACCTGGATGCGCCCTTCAACGACATGGGGCTGGTCTACCTTCGCCACGGCGAGCCCGACGACCGGGCCTGGACCCATGAGGTCGAAGTGGACAACATGTCGTGGAAGTACGATGCGAAGGGACAGCGGCAGGAAATGATCCTCCATTTTGAGAAGCACAAACTGGGTGGCGGCTGGAGGTTCGTGCCCACACCAGGCCCCGGTCAATATGCGATATCGCGAACATCTCTTGACGCCAAGTACGGCGCGCTGCAGTACGGTATGGACCAGCAGGCGGTGTTCAGACTGGCCCAGGACGCCAACGTCGACCTGCGTGAGGCCCTCACACAGGATACACATGTCCCCGAATTCGAGGTCACGCCGTTGACCGTCTTCAACGACGAGGCGACGTTCAAGGCGGCCGGCGGTATGTCGCGCTACGAGGCATACTGGGCCATACCTTTGATGGAGCTGATGAGTGACGCCGTAGTCCAGCAGCAGGCGGTCGATATCGGGGTCAGCGTCTGCCTCTTTACCAGGGATTACAGGGAGGTGTACAGGACCCGGCGCATCCAGCGCGTGCCGGTGCTGCCGGGCACTCCGGTCGACGCAATGACGGTGGATCAGGAAGTGATGGTGGTGAGGCCGGGCAGCTACATACTGGCGCTCCAGCTGGAGGAGTCGACCGGCAACAAGCTTCAGGTCCAGGAGATAGAGGTCAACATCCCGGAGTACCCTGATGACGAGCTGGATATAAGCGGTATCGAGATCGCGCTGCAGATAATGGAAGGAGAGAGGGGACGCTTCGCTAAGCCCGGCTACACCGTTTGGCCGCTGCCGACACGCACATACCAGCAGGGCCAGCCCGCCCAGATCTACTTCGACATCTACGGCCTGGCAAAGGACGAGATCGGAGCGACCCGCTACCGTGTCTCGTACCAGCTCGATCCCGGCACCGGCGAGACCGGGACCCTGGGCAGGGTGAGCATCACCGGCCTGCTGGGCCGGCGCCAGACCACAGGCGGCGTGGTGTTCGTGGGAGATGAGGAATCGGGGATCTTCAGCGAAGCGCACAAGGTCCTGATGATCGAACTGGGCGACAGCAGCTTCCGCACCTACCGTCTGCTGATTACGGTCGAGGACCTGGTCGCACAGAGACGGGCTTCGCGGCGGACCTTCTTCCGCATCAATCCGCGTTGATGAGCAGCCCGCCTTTCACAGGTATTGAGGCCGTTCTTTTCGATGTGCTCCACACTCTGGTGGATGACTCCGGGTTTCCCCGCTTTCAGCTGTGGGAGATGCTGGAGGCGGAAGGCTGCCGCCTGGACGCCGCTGATTTCGAGGAGACATACAATTCCCTGACTGCGAGGGAGTACGACTGGGAAGCGGCCGCGGTCGAGGATCCCTTCAGGACGATGAAAGACCGTCATAAGACACGCCTGAAAGCCCTCTATCGGCATTTCGATCTCGACCGGAGGCGCGATCTGGTCTCTGATATCGAGATGCTGTGGGATAGGATCGCCACCAGCGGTGTATACAGGGAAGTGCCCGATGTGCTCCCGATCCTGCAGGGTCGCGGTTACAGGATTGCGCTGATATCAAATGCCGATATAGACGACCCTGTCATCCGGGCACTCTACAGGGCGGGGATCGATGTGAGTTTCGATACTGTGGTGACCAGCCAGGAAGTGGGCTCATACAAACCGGCCGCCCGTATCTTCGAGCGTGCGCTCTATGAGCTGGGGCTTGAGCCGGAAGAGGTGGTCATGGTGGGGGACAACCCGGCTTCGGACGTTATGGGTGCAAAGAGGATGGGGATTGCAGCCGTCTGGGTCGATCGCAGGGGGAAAGATTTCCCCGATGGTTATCCTGCGCCCGACGCCAGGATCCGCGACCTGAGGGGATTGCTGGATCTTCTACAGGACACCACGTCCAACGGTCAGTGATACCTGCTATCATTTGTGAAGGGGGATCCGGCGGGATTTCTCGGAATGTATCACACTGGAGAGCTGTATGAGGTCTCTTGGCACTCTCGTTTTCGGATTCATACTGATACTTGTTGTAGGCGGCGGGATCTTTCTGTTCCTGGGCGGATCTGAGCAGGGGGTCATAGAAACCGCGGTGGGCACCATCGTCATCGAATTCTTTCCAGGCGATGCGCCGAACCATGTGAAGAACTGGAAGGAGCTTGCGAGGATGGGTTTCTACGACGGAACCACCTTCCACCGCACGGTGCCGGGGTTCATGATCCAGGGCGGTGATCCGAACTCTATGGACGATGACCCTTACAACGACGGCGCCGGAGGGCCCGGCTGGAACGTGGATGCCGAGTTCAACGATCGGAATCACCTGCGCGGGATCGTTTCCATGGCCCGGGGACTCAGTATCAACTCGGCAGGAAGCCAGTTCTTCATCTGTCTGGACGATCTGCCCTGGCTCGACAGGCAGTACACGGTATTCGGAGAAGTGGTGGAGGGGATGGGTACCGTCGACGCAATCATAAGACGCCCCCGGGACCCGAACAACCCTGAGCGTCCGCTGAGACCGATTCCCATGACGAGGGTCTACGTGCGGACGGTGTACAGGCTCCCGCTGATCGGGGAGTTCAGTTTCTGAACGGAATCCCGGAGAGCCTGTTGGAACCGCTCTATATATGCAACCGCCGTCCCTAAAACTCTGGTTTTTTATTAGTGACGAGGTGTTCCAGGAGCCACTCGGCGGAGTTGCCGCCCTGGCGGGCTGCTTCCCGGACCCGGCTCATCCGGGCCAGCACCAGGAAATTGCTCACGCCCGACTGCAGCAGACTGGCCGCCGAACCCACCTCATAGTTGATCCCTATCCACTCTTCGTCCTTCAGCTCGGTGAGTGTCGTGCCGTATGTGGCCAGGATTGCGGCGGTCTTCTTCTTCAGGTTCTCGAGGTGCTCCTGGATCTTTTCCCGCGATTCCTCCGTAGCCCCTTCGATCGCCGCGGTGAGACGGCGTGCCCTCGCGGACACTCTGGCTTCCGCGGCCACCTCGTCAGGCTCGGGAGGTTCAGGCAGGGTGGCTAACTCGCCTATAAAGGAAATGGGACTTATGCGCGCATTCTTGCGGAATATCACGCCGTAGCCCGGTATGTACTGCGTGCGGGCTGCGCCGCCGAAATATGCCCCTCCCGCAACGACGTAGATGTGTTGTTCTTCCTCCTCATACTCGAACGCGGCGTCGATGATCTCGGCCATGATCCTGATCTGGCTTTTCAGCGCCGGATTGGTCTCGGCGCTGCCGCGTGAGACCCTGATCGCGCGAAGGGCCAGCTCCTTCTCGGCCGGGCCGCCCAGCTCGGCCCGCTTCACGGTCAGTGTGATGTTGTCTTCATCCTCGTCACTCTGTTCGAAGATGAAGGTGATCGACTCCTCGGGAGCCGCCCGGTGGAGCGTGTGCCCGTAGGTGGCCATCACGTCTTTCATGGCGTCGATGAGCCTGTTCTCGAATTCGGTTTTCCACTCCTCGATCTGCCGGGCCAGCTCTTCACGCTCACGCCGGCGCTCTTCCTGATCCTCATATTCTTCCTCGGCCTTCCTCTCCTCATCGGCCCTGCCGGCACCGGCGGCCACCCCGCTCCTGCGCGACCTGTCGCTGCGCTCGATGAGCAGCTGCTCCAATATCTCGTTCTGGGCCTGCAGCTGCAGGACCAGGTTCTCACTACCGCCTCTGTAGAAGCTGGAGATCAGGCTTGAGCTTCTGATCGGCCAGCGGATGGTGAAGAGATAGCCGTAGCCGTTCATGTAGAAGCCGGAGACCTTGCGTGAACCGGAATAGACACTGATTGGTCCCGGAAGACCCGGAACAAGGTTGAATACACCTCTGTACTTTTCGCCCAGAGTAAAATAAGCGAATCCTGTCGCTTCACCCTTCTCGGTGACCTGCTCGGGCAGCTCCGGCGCTTCCACTCCTGAGAGAGCGGTCCGGATTATCCGGGACATGATGCGTATTTCGGGAGGCTCGTCAGTGTTCTCCTCAAACTTCCATATCAGCCCGCCGGCATAGGTCGGCTCGCAGATCTCATCATACACTCCGACCTGTACCATGCCGGCCAGATCAGTAGCAGTAACAATTCCGAGCTCCGGCATAGTCTCCAACCCGACAGGTGGCACTACGACAGTTCTTATCGTCTCTACCTGTTGGGCGCCGGCTCCTTTAGCGGCTGTGGCCGCGAGGATCAGGGCCGCGATAATGGAGATCATACATTTCGTCGCTGTGTATTTTGCTTTCATTGCGATCACTTCCTTTCCTGGAATCCGCTCTGCTGTAACAGGGCGGCCAGGATGGCGTTGGTCTTCTGTAGCTCGGTGCCCGTGATGTCGTACAGATCCTGGAATGCCGCGGTCAGCACTTCCAGGCGCTGGCCGTACTGATCCATCTGTCCGAAGGCGTTGTTTAATGCAGTAAGCACCGTACCGGTTATCACTGCGTCGCGCTCGTTCAACTGCTGCTCGAGTGTCG